>Ga0070374_10000388_pt1 | contig 17624 bp, 8 predicted proteins | sample LauGreSuBDMM15SN_2_FD_66374 | JGI IMG/M metagenome (GOLD analysis project Ga0070374, IMG submission 66374) | Freshwater lake microbial communities from Lake Michigan, USA - Su13.BD.MM15.SN (version 4) (version 4) | ecosystem: Environmental > Aquatic > Freshwater > Lake | place: Lake Michigan...
CTCTTGTTTCCTTCGTTTCTTCTTCTTCTAAAAACTTGTCTGTTTCTTTAATAATTTTTTTATTCAACTTCTTGGCTAATTTATCTAAAATGGTTTCTGGTTCTACTACTTCAGGTATAACTTTCTTGCAATTAATTTTTTCATAACCTGGGAAACGAATTAATCCTGCTTCATCCGTTGTTTCTGCAAGAATACCATTGGCAAATACTCCATAACTGCCATATTTATTATCATTTTCAATAACTAAATGATATATATTAAATAAGGCATTATCATTTACTTCTTCGAAATCCAAATTATAATAGGCTATTAATTTGTATTTATTAAACAATGTTATTTTGTAATCTCGATAATACTTGATTAATTGAGACATATTTTCTATTTCTTCATCAGTTAAATTCTCATTTTCCACTACGACATTATAATTATTATAATGGTTAGCTAAAGCTTCCATTTTTTCCAATTCATCTTCTGATAAACTATCATGGAGAAGTGCATGACCACCAGTAACATATAAGTCATCAATAAGGTTATGATGTTTATCTTTGGAAAGTTTATATAATTTATTAATCGTAGTAGAAGCCGAGTTCATCAATTGACTTTTAATAATAAATTTGGCTTTTTTATAAGAATAGTTCCCATTATATACTTTGACAAAATCATCTTCTTTGATCTTTTCAATAGGTACATATACTTCTCTTTTGTTTATATAACAAAGAATTTGTGTTCCTTCTTTAAAACAAACAGTGGAAACTCCAATTTCAATATTATATACTATTGTTTTCCTTGTTGTAATATTATAAATAGTTAAATTATTTATTCCACCAAATGGTATTATTACATTGAGGAAGTTAAAACTGGATAAACCGGTAGTAGTAACATATAAAATATTGGAAACATAAGATCCATATATATTTTTTAGTACATAACTATTATTGACAATAGGGTTTATACTAACATTAGTATAGGTTAATGTACCAGCATTATTTTGAAGCAATGGACTAGGATTGGTTGTTACCATACCAAGTTCTTCATCTTGAGCCAAAACATTTACTACAATGTCTCCAACTACTTCTGTATCATATTCAACATTATAAATCATTAAAGTGTTTGTTCCTAATGTATCTAAAATGACATTGGTAAATGTTAGAGAAGTTTGGTTACTACTTGTTGTTAATTCATCAGAAACATAATTTCCATTACTATCAACTAAAACAAAGGTATTTCCAGCTTTAGGATTTAAAGTAGAATTAGTATATGTAATTGTTCCCGGATTGTTAACATATAATGAGTTTGCAGTATATGATCCTTTACTTGAATCAAATGTAGTGGAAATATTTAGATCATAAGAATAAAAACTAACAGAGTTAATAGTTATACTACTTTGGGTTAAAGACCAAGTGTATGGGCCACTATAATTAGTTACATTTATGGCAGGAGAAGTTAAATAAGTAGTTGTTGTTGGTAGTATTAAAACACTTTGTAAAGTTGTAGAGGCTAAATATGGATTAGAATTGGATACATCAATATTGAAATTCATTGTTCCTGTTAAATTTGCAATATTATATCCGGTACACCATAATTGTCCGTAATTAGAACTACTATTTATAATTATATTATAATTGGTTGGAAGTTCTCCAGAAAAAAAAAGTGGTCCATAAGTATATTCATTTCCTCCTTGTAAATTATTCAAATTCGTAATAGAAGAAGAATTAGATAATCCATATCCACCGTTACCGCCGGATACTAGTGTAGAACCTGATCCGTAATAACCACCAGCTCCTCCTCCACCACCACCTCCACCTGATCCACCATTAAAACTTGGATCACCAGTCTTTGGTATTCCATTTCCACCTACACCAGCACCATAACCACCTCCACCACTCCCACTGGATGCATTACCTGCTATTCCAATACTTCCAACACCACCTGTTCCACCTACATAACTAGTTGCATTTCCTCCATCATAAAATGTATCCCCTAGTGAATTTTCCCCTCCTTGACCACTATATATACCTCCTCCTCCTCCACCACTAATACCATAAACACTAGGATTAACTTCAGTATAAGTTCCATTCCCTCCATTTCCTCCTGGACCTCCTCCACCGCCTCCACCAGCTCCTCTCTGACCATAAAGAACTCCTACAAAACCATTTGTATTAGTATTAATTAAACTTCCACCTACTCCACCATAACCATTCTGTCCTGATGTTCCATAATATGATCCTCCTCCACCGCCACCTCCTCCAGCTCCACCATTACCACCTCCATTAGCTCCACCTCCTCCTCCTCCTAAAAGAGAACCATTGTTAATGAAAGTGTTTATTACTCCAGTATTACTAAAAGCAGCTCCTCCAGATAAACCAGAACTGTTATTTCCAGTACTACCAGTACTACCTGCACCGCCACCTCCTAAAATTATTCCATTATTTTCAAAATTCACTGATGTTGAACTTGTATTAATTAAAGCTGTTGTATTAGTTTCACCATAATAATTCGTATCATTCTCATAGTAACCATTACTATTAGTATTGAAACTGGTTATAGATTTACTCGATAAAACCATCGTATAACTCATCACTAATTTATATATAAAAATATAATAATTTTAAATATAAATTCATACAAATACTTATAAAAAATAATCTAATGTCTTCTAATTGCACGCCAAGCGGACTGAGAAGCATTGTTGTTATTACCACCATAACTAATATCATTATAATTTCTATTAATTGCCTGTTGTTTTAAAAATGTAGTATATGCTGAACTATCATATACTTTTTTATTATTACATGTAGAAGCAGGTACGCCACTTCCATCACATTGATAACTTACATGACCCATAGACACTCTTAATCCATGCATACCAGGTCTACTTTGAAAAGTATGACATGGACCACCACATGAATAATTTTGGCGACATAAAATATCTCCTGCATTCATGACAGCACGGAAAGGTCCAATAATTCTCTTTTTATTTCCTAGTTGAGACACATACTTGGTATTCCATGCATTACGTAATGTAAAACGAATTTGCTCCCACTCGCGGTACTCGTAATCGGTATCATGTGTGAATTTAGGTGCAATACCTCTTATACCACCTCCAAGACCCCATGGTTTTTTAATTGGAGTATTAACTCCAGGGTATACTTTATTTGCTAATCCACCACTAGTTGGAACTATTTGATGTGAAGAAGAATTGAAAATAATGGACATTTATATAATAGTAGAATAAAATATGTTTATAAAATCATTATAAAAATCATTATATTTAAATAACCCTTCTTTCCTAAAATAATATTTATATATTTTATAATACCTATGTTGAACTATTTAATTAGTGCGATTATTTTTGTTATTTTAGATGGATTTTATATTAATCTCATTAAGAAATATTTTCAAAAACAAATTACTAATGTACAAGGTTCTAATCTACAATTGCGTATGATCCCAACTGCCATTACTTATGTCTTTTTGATTTTTATTTTAGAATACTTTATTATCTCTAAAAAGGAGAATTATAAAACTGCTTTCTTGTTGGGTTTTTCCATTTATGCGGTTTATGAATTTACGAATTATTCCCTATTTAAGAATTGGACTTTATTAACTGTAATAATAGATACATTATGGGGTGGAATATTATTTGGATTAACTACTTTTATTACTAGTAAACTCACACGACTTTTCAAATAAGAAAAAAATAATTTTTTAGAATAATTGAATTGATTAACTTTATTTTATTTTTTATATATTTAATAATTTGTATTTTTACTTTACTTTAATAATTTGTATTTTTATTTCGTTAATACTCTTGGAGCTATATTCATTGTAATTAATTCTTGAAATAATAATTTACATGCATATGGTATCTCTACATATGCAAAGTCGGCTCTATTATCACATGTTCTACAATAATGGATATGTAACTCATTATTATAGGATGCAACCAGACCGCATTTTTTACATGCATAAACCGAATATTTATCTGATACATCATACATTCTTCCTCTTGTAAATCGCGCTGCACCATGAGATACCATGGCATCTTTTTCCATCTCTCCAAATCTAAGACCACCATCTCTAGATCGACCCTCTGCGGGTTGTCTTGTTAAATTCACCATTGGTCCAATAGATCTACTATGAGACTTGTCATTTACCATGTGTTTAAGACGTTGGTAAAATACCGGACCCATAAAGATACTACATTCATGTTGTTCTCCTGTTAATCCATTATATAATAATTCATTTCCATGAGCTTCATATCCTGCTTCCAATAAATATTTACATATATCTTTCACATCGAATTCTCCAAAGGATGTACCATCTCCAAATAATCCGAGTTCAACTAATACTTTACCTAGAACTGTTTCTTTCAGTTGTCCAATTGTCATACGTGAAGGAATAGCATGAGGATTAATAATAATATCCGGTTTCTGGCCATTAGAGGTAAATGGAATGTCGGCTTCTGGAATGATGTTACCGATTGTTCCTTTTTGTCCATGTCTTGAACTATTACCGATTATCAAACATGGACTATGTGTTGTTTCGCGCATATAATAAGTATGTGAACTTTGCATTTCAACACAGTAAACTTTTCCTTTGTAATCAATTAGTTTTTCTTCATTACTTTCATTTACTTTTTTATTAATCCAAGGTTCATTTTGTTTACGAATAATACTTACTTTATAATAGGTATGTTGCTGAGTAATGGATACTTCTTGGCCTGCTCTTGAACCTAAATTTCGTTTTCCAATACGAGCAATTCCACTTGGTTTTCCTGCAATTTTTACAATACCAGACCATCCACAATGTAATGCTAGTCTTGTAATATCATTAGCCAATTGAACACTTATGGTTCCATAACGACTAAATCCTTCTTCTTCTTTATATGATGTAGTATGTCCATCGCCTTGTAATAATGCTTCTAATAAAACAATAGATTGTCTTTTTGACAAATTCCACACATATTCTGGTAAGTATTTATTTAATGCTCCAACACTTAGTTCAGTTAAACAATTACAAATTTTATTATTTTTTTTACCAGAAACAATGTATTTTCCATCTTTACTATAAGAATATTCAATTTTTAAACTTTCCAAAATCTTTATCATAAAAGTTTGTTTTCTTTCTTTAATAGCAGTTATGTATATAATATTATTATGACTATATCCATCACTAATAAACATTCCGAGTAACTGCAACCATGCATCCATATTATACTGTTCTCCATCTAGGTCAATAAATTCTTGATCAGGCCATACATTTTCCATGGTTTTCTGAAATCGCACCATTTTTCCCATAACGTCTTTGGCTTCTATTAATTCATATGCTTTACCAGATCTCTTTTTCACATAGAGACGATGATTAAGTGTACATGTAATTTGAACTTGTTTGTTTTGAATACAATACATTTTATCATCATGATCATATTCAAATTTAGCTGAAGGAAATTCATATGTTAATTTTCCATTTGCATCCAAAGTAGCAAGTCGATGTACCTCAATATCAACATCTTTAATTTCTATCCAACCTTTATCTGTAAGAACTTGTTGTGTTGGCAAAGCACAAAACTTGTCACCAATGACTGGTTTTCTAACTGTCCGTAATCTGATTTTGGCAAAATTATATCCTTCACCATTTCGATCAATATAATTCTTGTCAATATACGTTTCTTCGGCTGTTCTGTAAATCTTGCTCTGGTCTTCAAACTTGATAATCTTGGTATGATCGTTACGGTTTTCTTTAATAGGAGTAACTTTGGAAATAATTATATCGCGGTTTTCCACAATAGTATTTTCAGGAATAACTCCTTTGGAATTCACCTTGTTGTAATTTCCCATTTTCATTCCTTTGGTCTTGGTAGGATCAGGTTTACAACGTATTTCTTCATCACCATTAATTTTCTGCTTATCTTCGTCTTTTTCCGTATGATAAATCGTTGTTACAAAGAGACCTCTATCTACAGATCCTTTATTAAAAAGCAAGGAGTCTTCTTGATTATAACCAGTATGTGTCATAATGGCAACAATCACATTACATCCAGAAGGAATTTTATTAAGATCAATCATATTCATTAATCGTGTATCAACTAAAGGACGAGCTGGATAATTCAATACATAAGCGGTTTTATCCATACGATTTTCATAATTAGTTGCAAATACACCCATAGCTTGCTTTCCCTGAGCACAATTACTTGATAAAATATTATGAGAAGTAATAAAGGTATGATTTTCTGATTCTACTGTAATATCTGAAACTAACGAATTAGCTATTTTTTCATAACTTAATACTTTTTCAAAATGATAAGTAGTTAAATATTCGCTAGCTATAGCTATTAAATAAAAATCCTTATTATCAACGATTGTTTTTAGTTCAATAAGTCCTCTATTTGTCATAAATTTATGATCTTCTGTAGCCTTTATTTTCTTTCCACTTTCTAGTTGAATTTCTAAAATAGGAAATAAATTTTCAATTACAAAATGATTGACTACTTTTGAATTACTTATAATTAATTTATCTTGGGTAAATAAATAATTAGGATCGAATGTTTTTACTTCATCCCCTATCATAACATCCGCAATTCGTTTTCTAGATCCATTACTCATTAGTACTAATTCATTTACATCTAGACATTGATACGTGTTTCTCGGGGATTGATTGTGTTCCGGGAAAGGAATACATGATGCCAATATGCCGAAAATAGCACTAGGATGTATTTCACAATGTGTATAATTGAAACGTTCATTTTCATTTTGTTGAACAATATGTTTTGGTTTGGTAGCAATCATTGACCAACTTTGTTCCTCTGGATCAATATATTCAATAACTGAATTATCAATGGAAGAAGATGTCAAAAGATGGTTCCAATTGAGTTCTCCGCTTTTCAACTTTTCCAAAACAGGATAGGTTAACAAGATATTATTATCTTTAACACGTAATAATGGACGAGTTAGCCGCCCACCATCATTACAAACGCGAATTTCTTTTTGTACGTAATCAAAGATAATAGAAGTATAAATATTAATTATTCCCTTGTATTTTTTCTCCTTCAACATTTCATATAAATCCATGGCATCATCAGATATACCAACCCATGCTCCATTTATAAATACTTTTACTTTGGAAAATAATTCACTAGGAGATAAAGTCTCATCTTCTAAGGTAGTAATATATGGAGCTACATATTCATACAATGGCAATGAATTTGAATAAATAGTGATGTGTGACATGTAGCTAAGGTTTTTTACAATACCAACGGATTGACCCTCAGGGGTATTGTGCACAACTAGACCATCTTTTAAACAAAAACGACCTCGTTTATCGTGTAGTTGCCAACCAACATAAGGACCAATACCTGTTTCTTGTAAACTAAATTTACTAATTAAAGAGATATTTTCTACTGGGGTTTCATTACAATTTTTATCTTTTAATTTAAACAAAACTAAATTATCTTTTGTATTTTTATTCAGTTTTAAATAGTTTTCAATAGTTATATCAATTGTATCATCATCATTAAAGCTATTTACAAATTCTTCGGCTTCTTTTTGAGAGTTGAAATATTTTTCTTGAAATTTGACATCTTCACGATTAAGATATTCTACAATATGCGTATAATTTCTATCTTTTCGATTAGACAGTCTAATAATTTTGTGACCGCGTATTTTAAGAGTTAAAATATGATTGTCTGTTACTCTATGTTTCATAAAATTAGGTTTATCTGGAATTATATCATACATATTTTTCTCCCCAGAACAAGTACTTCTAACAGTTGTAGGATATCCAAGGTCATCCACAAGAACATCTCCGATAATTATATCTTTGGCAAGCTTGGAAGTTCCATCCCACATCAAAATTGGTGTTTCTGGATCAAAACATTCTGCTGGACACAAGAAACCGAAAGACGTATTATGCAGTTTACGCGGAGGAATTAATTTCCCACTTTTATCTGTTGGCGTGGAAATTCTACGAGCATGACTAAGACTAGAAACATACGTTAATCGATTGAGTACTTGAGCAACACCGACCTTATTAGAATTAGTATGTTTAATACCAAAGTCTCCTGTTGCTAACGCACGCTTTAATCCATTTTCAATCGTAGTAGATTTAATAATTTTATAGATATTCGTCATATTAATAATATTTTCATAGTCATCTTTCGATTTCCATGATCCATTATTAATTTCACGGATAACTTGTTTTTCCATATCTTTGACGAGTTTATTGAAATAATTACGAAATAGATTATTCAATAAGGTTCCTGTCAAATCAATACGTTTATTTACATAAGAGTCGCGATCATCTGTTTTTATAATCTCAAAACATGCACGTAATAATTTATTTGCCATATAGCCAAGAAAGTAGATTTTCTGAATGGCATTATGACAATGAGGAAACAAATCATTATTTAAAATATCCATAGTGAATTCATGTTTTTTCAATATACCTGTTTCTTTATCCATATTAATAGGAGTATACATGACATAACTAGTAATGTATTTGATACATTCTTCTTGTGTAAGATGTTTATTGGCTTCCATAATAGAAGCTTTTAAAACATCCAACATATCTTTATTGTCATGAATATCTAATAATATTTTCTCGCAAATTTCTTTATCAGAAATAACTCCCAATGCACGAAATACAATAAATAAAGGAATTGGTTGTTTAACTCTGGGAAGTTGCAAGTACATCGGAGTACCAAACCCATTATTTTTTGCACTAACCATCATTGTAATTTGTTTCGGAGAAATACACTTAAAATCAGGAACCGATTTAATTTCGGCAATCCAGTGAAATTTCGTATTATTCTTTGAAACATTAAAACAATAAACTTTATTTTCTGCAGCTCTTTCTTGTCCTAGCACTGTTTTTTCCGAACCATTAATAATAAAATATCCACCTGTATCATATTTACATTCACCTGTATGATTATTATCTACATGTTTATATTGAGATAAAATACAAATATTAGATTTCAACATAATTGGTAATTTGCCAATATGAATTTTTGGTAAAGTTTTATAAAAGGTTTGAATATTTTCCAGATTTTCACCGTTTCTAACTACATATTTAATATTAATATCAATCGTCATCGCAGATGCATAAGTAAAATTACGAAGTCTGGCTTCTTGTGGAAACATCAGTTTAATAGCGCCATTATTCTCATGTATTTGTGGACGATAAATATTAAAATTCTCAAAGGTAACGAATACTTCCAATGAATGTTTTTTAGAAACAGGATCAAAATCTTGTTCGGAAACTATATGCACAGGATTAAACATTTCAATCGTTTTAATAATTTGGAACCCAACAAAATTATTATACGATTCTAATTGATGCCTCACAAGTCTCTCCAGGTGTTGACCTTTGAAATAACTTTCAATGATAGACCATGGAGTTTCAATATAAGGATCATTCAAAATATCAAATTCAAATTCGTTATCACAGGATTTAGCTTTCGACATTATCTTACTTGTTATATCATTCATAAATTTACTTATTTTACATTTCAATTTATTTTTAAATGGTTTCTCGCAAATAACTATTGTAAATATGTTTTTTTATAAAATGTCTTGAAAATAATATAAATGAATAGATGTAAATTATAGTAATGCAGTTAAATGCCAATAATATAAATAATTATAACAAGTTTTTAAAGAAATTAGATGAAACCAATAAAGAAAGAGAAAAGAACAAGGAAAAAGAAAAAGAAAGAGATTTATCTACTTGTGTTGCTATAGATGATTTAATAAAGAATATTGAAAAACAATTTAAAGAAAATAATTATCACAAATCCTTTTTTTCTGGATATGGATATAATTCTAATGATAAAACGGATAATCCAAATGACTATATAGATTTTCCTGTGAAAAAACGGGAAAAGGTACAAATTGATTTTAAAGTTAATTCACTAGAAGATTTATTAATTATAACGGAAAAATATCCATTGGATGAGAGAATAGAATATAATATTAATATCAAAATTCTACATAATATTAAAGAGCCATTAATTGAGCTTAAAAATATAATTGGAATGACTAATTTAAAAAAAAATATATTGGACCAAATACTTTATTATATACAGGATCTTCATTTATATGGGAATGACTTTATGCATACGGTTATTTATGGTTCACCAGGAACTGGAAAAACGGAAATAGCCAAAATTATTGGTAAAATATTTATGAAAATGGGGATTTTGAAATCTGGTGTATTTAAAAAGGTAACCAGAAGTGATTTAGTGTCGGGATATCTAGGGCAAACTGCTTTAAAAACTAAAGACGTTATAAAAGAATGTCTAGGAGGAGTACTTTTCATTGATGAGGCTTATGCTTTAGGAAATAATGAAAAAAAAGATAGTTTTTCCAAAGAATGTATTGATACTCTTTGTGAGGCACTTAGTGATTATAAAGATAATTTAATGGTTATAATTGCTGGATATGAAAATGAACTGAAAGAATGTTTTTTTTCCTATAATCATGGATTAGATTCGAGATTTACTTGGAGATTTAAAACGGATGATTATAATGCAGAAGACTTGAAAAATATATTTTTGAAAAAAGTAAAAGAAATTGGTTGGAAAATGGAAGAAAACATAGATAGTAGTTGGTTTGAAAAAAAGAAGGAATATTTTAAGTTCTATGGAAGAGATATAGAAATTTTATTATCCAAAATAAAAATCACACATAGTAGACGTATTTTTGGAAATTTAAATACTGAAGGAGATAAAAAAAAGATTAGTATTTCGGATATGGAAAGTGGAATACTATTATTTATGGAAAATGAAGAAGTTAAGACTAGGAAATTTCAACCTTCTGCGGCATTTGCGTCAATGTATGTTTAATTTCATAAAAATGTTTTATTATAAATAGTATAATTATGGCAGATGTAAAAAAAACTATTCAAATTAATCCAGAAATATTTAATATTGGATCACGTAAAAATAAAACTGAAAAGAGAAAAAAACATCATGGCATTGCTCCCTTAATTTCTCCAAATATAATTAAGAATAAATTATTAAATAGAATTAAAGAACATAAAATAGCTGAAACTTCTAATACGAGTGCGAATTCTAATAGGACTACTAATTCTAATGCTAATAATACTAAATATCCTAAACCTAATTTAGTAGATAAATATAGTAATGAGTTTAATGAATCATTAGAATATTTACAAAGTCTCTCTAAACAGAAAAAAAAAGATGAAGAAAACGAAAGACGAAAAAATTATTTATTAAATAAAACAGTGCGTAATATAATTCCTAATTCTAATACAAATATAATACCACATGTTCAACTTGAATTGCCAATAGAATTAGCAAATATTCTACCACTAACCATAGAAACACCCATTATTATAAATAAAAATAATAATTCAAGTAATTATTCAAGTAATAATTCAAGTAGTTATAAAGTTGATAATGAATTACCATATGGATGTTTAAAAGGAGGAGTTAAACCAACATATCGCGATTTAAATAAAACAAGAAAAGTATATGAGGTTACTAGTCCTAGTGCTACATTTAATGTTCAAAATATTAATTTGGAAAGAGAACAGCGTCTAAATCTATTAAAGGCAAAAATAAAGGAAAAAGAAAGGGATAGAGAAAGGGAATTAGAAAGAGAAAGAGAAAAAGAAAGAATAATGGAAAAGAATAGGGAACCATTTTTAAATTCAACTTCTACAACTTCTACTTCTACAACTTCAGTTAATAATCCCTCTATTATGGATGTAAAAATAAATTCAAGTGATAATGATTTTTCAAAACAATTAATTAAAAAAACTATTAAAAGAAAATATACATTGGGGAAGTCTAAAATTAATAATTCTGTGGCAATATTAATAAAAGATAATAAAACACGAAAAAATATCATAAACGCACAAAAGGAGCTAAAACATCATTCTATCAATGAAGTGAAAAAATATTTACGAGAGCATAATATGATTAAAGCAGGAAGTAATGCACCAAATGATGTAATACGTAAGTTATACGAGTCATGTATGCTTGCCGGAGAAATAACGAATTTAAATAAAGATACGTTACTTCATAATTTTGTAAAAGAACAGGATTGTGTATAAAAAAATATAAATAGATAACATTATTTATATTTTTATTTAATTAAATTCAATTTAGGCCCGTTTAATAAATCATGTTTGGAACAACTTTCCACCAATAGTCCATTTGCATAAATTCCAAAAAATCGGTTTTCATCTTCACTTTCTAAAGCAAAATGATAAATATTATATAGTCCTGGTTGGTCATAAATCTCGGATTTTTCATCTACAAAAGAAGGTAGTTTATATTTATTATCAACTATAGGAATTGGATTTCCAAGTATTTTACTAGTTTTATCTTTTTCTTGTTCATTTTTAAAATCATCTACTAGAATAGAATGCCAACCAGTTATAACAAGATCTTCTATTAATTCTGGATGACTTTCTTTGGAATACATGTATAATTTATCAATAATTCGTTTATCAGTATTAAAATGACTTATTTTAGAAGTACCAATTAGAGCAATTGGAATATATTCATGTAGATAAGTTAAAACCAAGTCTCCAATTTTTAAATCTTCAATTGGAATATAACCATTTTTAGTTAAAATTTTTGTGCCTTCTTTAAAACATGTATAGGTGGAAGTAATTTCCCAATTATAATTAATAGTTAAAATATTATAAGCATATACAGCTGTATCATCATAGTAAACATTTTGTGCTCCTAAACTCACATCGTATTGTAGACTAGGTAAAGAAGCCCATCCAATTAATGTAGCATTAAAATTGGCTGTCGACATTCCGGAAAAATTAAACATACCCTCCATATCTGTTACATTTGAAACATTCCAGCTACCAAGATTTTGATTAAATATGAATGAATTATAAAACATATTATTCATAAATGCTACATTTTGTGTATTCCACAAATCAATATTTGCATTAAATTGGCGTGCATTATTAAACATACTTGTCATAAACAATACACTCGAAACATTCCATCCACCAATATTTGCATTAAATTGGCGTGCATTATTAAACATATAACTCATACTTACTACTTTGCTTGTATTCCAACTACTAATATTTGCATTAAATTCGCGTGCATTATTAAACATTGATTCCATACTTTCTACATTTGAAACATTCCAATTACTAATATCTCCATTAAATAATACTGCATTAATAAACATTTCATTCATAGTTCGTACATTTGAAACATTCCAATTACTAATATTTCCATTAAATTTGCGTGCATTAGAAAACATACCATCCATATATAATACATTTTGTGTATTCCACAAACTAATATCTCCATTAAATACAAGTGCACCTATAAACATATTAGACATATTGGTTACATTACTTGTATCCCAACTATTAATATCTTGATTAAATATGGATGCTCCTTGAAACATACTAGACATATTGTTTACATTGGGTGGTAAACTTGTAGGAACCTGAGTTAATATTGTTGCATTAGAAAAGGCAGACATCAAATCAGTTAAACCAATATTTCCAAATGAAGTACAACTTATCAAACACTCTTGACAACTTGTTCCATTAAAATTTGTAATTTCACCAGCTGTAACTGAAACTGAAACAGTATATAATCCACTCAAAGTATATGGATGGTAATATAATGAATCAGTAGTTCCATCACCCCAATTAACTGTAAAAGTACCATTATTTATTGCACTTCCACTTATATTTAAGCTTAACCATCTTTCTGAAGGAGAATATCTGTTTATATCTTCGTCTGAAAAAGTAAATACCAGTTGTAATGGAGAACGAGTAATTGAAGGAGAATATAGTGAAGCACCTTGTATTATCCAATTATTAGGAGAAGTAGTTAATGTAGTAAATCCAGGAACTCCAGCACTATCATATGAAAGCCCATTCGCTCCTAATGTCACTCCATTTTGTAGACTAGGTAAAGAAGCCCATCCATTTAATATAGCATTAAAATTAGCTATTGACAATCCAGTATCATCCAACATGTTATTCATACTAATTACACTAGAAACGTCCCATGTACTAATATCTTGATTAAAAGAAGTTGCTCCAAAAAACATATAAGACATATTTTGTACATTAATTGGTAAAGATGATGGTACTGAAATTAAATTACTTGCATATACAAACATATTATTTAAATTAATTAGTCCTCCAAATGAACCACAAGATATCAAATAGATTTGTTGATTTGATACACCATTAGTAGACGTATGTGTCAAATTACCAGATATAACGGAAACCGAAACATTATATGTTCCACCCGAACCATATGTATGTGATAGTGTATTATATGTATTGTTTCCATCACCCCAATTAACCATATAAACATTAATTCCACCTAGATATAATTCTAACGTAGTTGCATCTGGAAAACTAAACGTTAACTCTAAATCAGCCATTTATAATATTAACTAATAAAATAAAAATACCAAAATTTATTATCGAAAATAAACGCATTATGTTCGATAATAAATTTATCTTTCAGTAAATTAGGTATTATGGAAACAACGAAAAATTAATTATCACCTTATATAACTAATTTTTTAATTGTATTATTGAATTGTATTATTGAATTGTATTATTGAATTGTATTATTGAATTGTATTATGATATAATCTTCATTTTTGATTGATTAAGTAAATATTCTGTGGAACAACATTCGACTAGTAATCCATTTGCATATATTCCAAAAATTTGGTTTTCATCTTCACTTTCTAATGAAAAATGATAAATATTATATAGTCCTGGTTGGTCATAAATCTCGGCATTTTCATCAACAAAAGAAAGTAGTTTATATTTATTATCAACTATAGGAATTGGATTTCCAAGTATTTTACTAGTTTTATCTTTTTCTTCTTCGTTTTTAAATTCATCCACTAGAATAGAATGCCAACCAGTTATAACAAGATCTTCTATTAATTCTGGATGACTTTCTTTGGAATACATGTATAATTTATCAATAATTCGTTTATCAGTATTAAAATGACTTATCTTTGAAGTTCCAATATGAACCACTTTTTTATAGTCATGATTATATGTTAAAACTAAATCACCAATTTTTAAATCTTCTACTGGAATATAACCATTTTTAGTAAGGATTTTTGTTCCCTCTTTAAAACATGTTGAACCTAAAATTGACCAATTATTAGGAGGACTAGTTAAAATTTCATATCCAGGCAATCCAGCTTCTGAATAGACAAGACCGGTCGCTCCTAAAGATCTATCAAGTTGTACTGATCGTGAAGCCCAACCATTTAATAAACTATCAAAATTAGTTATCGACAATGCTGTATTATCCAACATAAACTCTATATTAGTTACATTCGTAATATTCCAGTTACCAAGATCTTTATCAAAAGAGGTTGCATTTGAAAACATATATATCATATTTTTTACATTTGTTGTATTCCAACCACTAATATCTCCATTAAATGCAGTTGCATAAGTAAACATACCATTCATATCAGTTACAGCTGATGTATTCCAAATATTACCGTTTGTAGTTAAGTTTTTATTAAATAATATTGCTAGTTGAAACATACCCGACATATTTGATACCGTATGGGTATCCCAACCACTAATATCTGCATTAAATGCAGATGCCTCGTAAAACATATTACTCATATTGCCAACACTTGATGTATTCCATTGCATAGTTGATGAAAATCCAGGTGCTAATCCATTATTAAATACGGATGCATTTAAAAACATTTGTTTCATATTTGTTACATTTGTTGTATTCCAACTTCCTGTCACATTATTATATGATATATTTTGATTAAATGCAGACGCTCCTTGAAACATAGAACGCATATTGGTAACATAAGATGTATTCCAACTACCAATATCTGCATTAAATGCAGGTGTATATTGAAACATATAACTCATCTCTTGAACACTTGATGTATTCCATGGCATAACTGATGAATCTCCAGATGCAGCACCATTATTAAAAGAACTTGCACCATTAAACATATACGACATCTCATTTACATTTGATGTATTCCAAGTTGATAAATTTTGATTAAATTTGGGTGCACTCTGAAACATAGAACTCATATTGGTAACATAAGATGTATTCCAACTACTAATATCTGCATTAAATGCGGATGCATTCTGAAACATACTATACATACTTGTTACACTTCCTGTATTCCATGGCATAGTTGATGAATCTCCAGATGCTGATCCATTATTAAAAGAACTTGCATAACCAAACATTTCATTCATATATTGTACACTTGATGTATTCCAACCGCTAATATCTTGATTAAAATCCGATGCACCCCTAAACATATTTTGCATATTATTTACAAGTCCTGTATTCCAACCGCTAATATTTTGATTAAATATATTTGCACGATAAAACATATAAGACATATCTTGTACACTTGATGTATTCCAACCGCTAATATCTTGATTAAATTGGAATGCTCTAGAAAATATATTAGACATATTTTGTACTCTTGATGTATCCCAACTACTAATATTTCCATTAAATTGACTTGCGGAAAGAAATAAAAAAGACATATTGGTTACATTACTTGTATCCCAACTATTAATATCTTGATTAAATATGGATGCTCCTTGAAACATACTAGACATATTGTTTATATTGGGTGGTAAATACGCAGGTACCGAAGTTAATATATATGCATCCGAAAACGCACTGGCCAAGTTAATTAAACCTAGAGTTCCAAATGAAGCACAACTTGTTAAATATTGATTTTGACTTGTTCCATTAAAATTTGTAATTATACCAGTATCAACTAAAACTAAAACAGTATATGTTCCCGCACTCGCATATGTATGGGTTAATAAATTATCACTGGACCCATCACCCCATTGAACTGTACAAAAGGTAAACATTCCGGTTAAATTTAAAGTTAAAGTAGTACCTGGGTCTGGAAAACTAAACGTTAAACTTAACGGTTGATCCATTTATACTATTTCTAAATAAAATTTAATTGTCATAAATTATTATCGAAAATAAACGAATTATTTTAAAATATATTTATCTTTGAGTAAAGTAGGTATGGAAACAACGAAAAATCAATTATCACCTTATATAACTAATTTTTTTAATAGATTAAGTAGATATTTAGATAAAAAATTACTTTTTTTTGGAAGTGTACAACGATCAGATTATTTTCCAGGAAAAAGTGATATTGATGTAGATGTATTCACAGATAATGTTTCAAGTACAATTTCCAAAATGCAGCATTTTTTAAAAGTTCCAAAGGAGGATTTCAAAAAATTTGTATGGAGATTAAACGTGAATAATAAGTTAGCACATGGATATAAAATTATGTACAAAGAACCAGAAAATGATTTCATGGCGGAATTTTCTATTTATGATGAAAAATACAAAGAAGGGGTTTTAGAAGAACATAATAAAAAATCAGTTTTACCAATTTATGCCTCCATCTTATTATATATATTGAAATTTTTGTATTATCAATTGCATTTTATTTCAGATAAGTTATATACTTTTACAAAGAAGAAAATACTTAGTTTAATGATTGGACTACCAGACGATCAATTTGTTGTTTTAGATATGAAAACGAGAAAGAAAAAAGAAAATAAATAAGTAAAAAAAGAAAATAAATAAG
>Ga0070374_10000399_pt1 | contig 17422 bp, 16 predicted proteins | sample LauGreSuBDMM15SN_2_FD_66374 | JGI IMG/M metagenome (GOLD analysis project Ga0070374, IMG submission 66374) | Freshwater lake microbial communities from Lake Michigan, USA - Su13.BD.MM15.SN (version 4) (version 4) | ecosystem: Environmental > Aquatic > Freshwater > Lake | place: Lake Michigan...
AAGCCCTACACCCAAATTGAAGCACAAAAAGGATTCGTGTCTGCCAATGGAGAAGAAGTTGAATTCAAGGGCAGTGTCATCATCGTTAGACAAGCCTTTGAAGGGCGAGGCGAGATGCGTCTCACCACAGACTATTTAAAAGTTTTACCAAAAAAGGAGCATGCCAGCACGCCTAATGATGTTGTCATTACCCAAGCGCCAAACACCGTGATTCATGGCACTGGCATGGTTTATAACAAAGCAGGCAAAGATTTCACCCTTCAAAAAAGAGTGCGGGTGCATTACGAAAAACCAAATGCAAAATCAAAGACTACGCTATTGCCTAAACAGGCGGCAAGCGCTAAGGTGAATCCTAAAGCAGTCGTTAATAAAACAGCTCAGGATAATAAGGCTAATGATGTCCAAAAACCCGCAAACCCCACTCGCTAATCTAATCGCGAGCACAAAAAAACTGATTTCGGAGTCAATATAATGCGTCTTTTACTCGTTTCCTGCTTACTCACTCTGTTCGCTCTGCCTGCATTTGCAGAAAAAGCTGACAAAGATAAACCGATTGAAATTGAAGCTGATACCGTCACAGTTAACGACGCTAAAAAAGTAAGCGTCTATACGGGCAATGTGATTGTGACTCAAGGGTCATTAATGATTAAAGCCGATAAACTAGTGGTACGCGAAGATGAGTCTGGCTTTCAACACAGCTCTTCTTACGGCAACCCTACAACGTTCAAACAAAAACGTGAAGGTAAAGACGAGTACATGGAAGGCAGCGCACAACGCATCGAATATGATGGTCGGATGGACAAGGTTCAATTGTTTACCAAGGCCTGGGTGAAGCGCGCGGACGACATCGTGCACGGTGACTATATTATGTATGACGCCAATGCGGAATATTCTGAAGTGATTGGAGGTGGCCCTAAATCTGCAACCTCAGCATCACCAACAGGGCGCGTTAAAGCGATTATCCAACCTAAAAACAAACCTGCTCAAGATAGCAAATAAAGCCTCATGATGACCGAGTTAAATGTTCAAAATTTACGCAAGCAATATAAGTCTCGCACGGTCGTTCAAGATATTTCTCTGAACGTCAAAAGTGGTGAAATTGTTGGCTTGCTGGGTCCCAACGGGGCAGGCAAAACCACGAGTTTTTATATGATTGTAGGTTTGGTGCCATCGGACGACGGGCGCATTATTCTCAGCAACAAAGATATTAGCCGTTTGCCTATTCACCAGCGCGCGCGCATGGGCTTGTCTTACTTGCCACAAGAACCTTCGATTTTTAGAAAACTCTCTTCTGCGGACAATATCCGCGCGGTTTTAGAACTACAAAATCTTAGTCAAGAAGCCATTGAGAAACGTTTAGAAGAACTTTTAGAAGAGCTACACATTTCACATATACGCGACAATCTAGCAGTCGGCCTATCAGGCGGGGAGCGTCGACGCGTGGAAATTGCACGTTGCTTGGCAAACAACCCTAAATTCATTCTATTAGATGAGCCGTTTGCCGGCATTGATCCAATTGCCGTGCTAGATATTCAAAAAACCATTAAATTTTTAACCACTAAAAACATCGGCGTGCTCATTACTGACCACAATGTTCGCGAAACACTAGGAATCTGCGATAGAGCATATATCGTGAATGAGGGTCGTATTTTTGCTTCGGGCACCCCCTCTGAGATTATAGAGAACACTAGCGTAAGAGAAGTTTATTTGGGCAAGAATTTCCGTCTTTAGAAGGGTAATTTCAGCGCTCAATGAAACAAAGCTTACAACTCAAATTCTCACAAAGCCTAGCCTTAACACCGCAACTGCAACATTCTATTCGCCTACTCCAACTATCTTCACAAGAGTTAAATCAAGAATTAGAAGTCGTTTTGCAAGAAAATCCCTTGCTTGAGCGCATGGATAAAAATGATGATGGCTCGGAAAATGGAAGCGCATTTTCTAGCGAAGGCTTCAGCAATCAATCGGCTGAAAACTCCGCTCAAAAAGATCATGAACCCGCCTCTGAACATCCTCAACAAGACTCATTGAGTGAAGATTACTTTGGTGGGACAAGCAATCATCGATGGGAAGAAAATAACAGCCCTGATGATGACAGCGACTTCGTGTTTCAAGAAGCCGTGGCCCCCTCACTGCGTGAACACCTTATCAGCCAGTTAAAATTAATGCCGCTTTCATCGCGTGATCAAACCTTATCAATGGTGTTGGTCGATGCGATTAATGAAGACGGCTATTTAGAGCAAGCACTTGATGATTTAGCATCGTTACTGCCTACCGAGCTTGAAATTGAAATACTCGAGCTACAAACAGCGCTTAAGCACATTCAACATCTAGATCCTCCCGGCGTTGGCGCACGCAATTTATCTGAATGTCTAATGTTGCAATTGCAGTTGTTGCCAAAAGCGATTCGCGAAGAAAATAACCTTATTTTTGACTTATCTTTGCAATTGGCGGAGCATCATTTACAAGCACTTGCGTCCCGCGATTATGCCAAGCTTAAAAAGACACTGCGTTGCGATGATGAACATCTTCGGGTTGCTCAGCAAATGCTTAAGCAACTTAACCCGCGTCCTGGTAGTGACTTTACTCAGCTGGCGGCAGGTCATTATATTCAGCATGAAATTATTGTGAAAAAAGTCAAAGGACATTGGGTTGCAAGTTTAAATGATGAAGTATTGCCAAAATTACGCATCAATAAACTTTATGCTGATATTTTGAAATGCAATCGTAACAGCTCCAACCAATATTTAAGCAGCCAAATGCAAGAGGCCAAATGGATGATTAAAAATATTGAGCAACGCTTCTCGACCATCTTAAGAGTTTCTCAAGCGATTATTGACCAACAAAGTCACTTCTTTGAGCACGGTGAAATTGCGATGCGACCTTTAGTGTTGCGAGAAATTGCGGATGAGCTTGCCCTCCATGAATCAACTGTTTCCAGAGTAACGACCCGCAAGTACATGCTCACACCACGTGGCGTTTACGAGTTAAAATATTTTTTTGGGAGTCATGTTGCAACAGATACAGGCGGCGCATGTTCAGCAACAGCGATTCGTGCACTCATCAAGCAAATGGTGACTGAAGAAAACCCTAAAAAACCGCTATCAGATAATCAACTGACGGAAGTTTTATTGAAACAAGGGATTGTCGTCGCAAGGCGTACAATTGCTAAATACCGCGAGTCTCTGAGCATTCCCGCGGCCAACCAACGCAAGTCTTTATAAGACTTGCTTAAAAACCAAAAGGAGTTAATCATGAATTTACATTTAACTGGGCACCACTTAGAAGTCACTCCTGCTTTGCGTGAATATATTCAAAATAAACTGACTAAGGTCAGCAATCATTTTGATCATATGATTGATGTTAAAGTCACGTTAACGGTGGAAAAACTGGCACAAAAAGTTGAAGCAACCATCCATGTTCCTGGAGCAGATTTGCATGCTGAATCAAGTGATGCTGATATGTACAGCGCCATTGATTTATTAACCGACAAACTTGATCGTCAAGTGTTAAAACACAAAGAAAAACACGCTGACCATCACAAAGTTAACGGTGCAGTGAAGCATCAAGCCACTGAGTAATTAAATAAGCCAACTCTGATGACCGAAATTAGCGTACACCAGCTCCACCAAGAAACCCGCCGCAAACTCAAGCTCACTTGGGTGGCGGGCAAATCTGGCGGTGATAATTTATTGAATAGCGAGACAGTTTCCAAGCCTTCGCTGGCGTTAACTGGTCATCGCAATTTCGTCCATCCGAATCGCGTCCAAGTTCTCGGCTGTGCCGAAATGGACTATCTGAACGGCCTCAATGAACAAGACCAAAAACAAGCCGTTGAACATTTATTTGCCCAAAAATTAGCCGCGCTGATTGTTGCAAATGGCGAAAAAGTGCCCACAGAGCTCATCGCGGCAGCTGACAAAAACCAAACGGCTTTAATGAGATCGCCGCTTGCCAGTCCTAACTTGATGGACTTATTAAGCCATCATTTGTCGCAGGCACTGGCTGAATCAACGAGTGCGCATGGCGTCTTTATTGAAGTGCAAGGCTTTGGCGTGCTAATTAAAGGCAACCCAGCGATCGGGAAAAGTGAGTTAGCCTTAGAGCTGATTTCTCGCGGACATCGTTTGGTGGCTGATGACATTGTCGATTTTTATCGGGTTTCGCCAGAGCGCATTGAGGGTCGCTGCCCTCCTTTGCTCCAAGACTTTTTGGAAGTGCGGGGCTTAGGTATTTTGAATATTCGCGCACTATTTGGCGATAGCGCCGTCAAACCAACCAAGCCTCTCGATTTGATTATTCAGCTTGAAATGGCTGACACATTAGCACCACAAAACCTAGATAGACTCAAAATAAAATCCCACGATGAGGATGTATTAGGTATCAAGGTGCAAAAGGTCGTGATTCCTGTCGCGGCAGGTCGTAATATTGCAGTATTAGTAGAAGTCGCCGTTCGCAATCACATGCTGTTATTACGCGGGGTAAACGGCACTAAACAATTTATGGGTAGGCAAGCACGCGAAATGAAAAACAACGCGAGTAATAGCTAATGCAATTAATTATTGTGACAGGCCTTTCCGGCTCAGGTAAGAGCGTTGTCCTAAAAGCACTTGAGGACACTGGCTATTATTGCGTCGACAATTTGCCCGCAACCCTACTCCCACAAATTTATGAAAATTTAAATGGTACTCAAAATCGAGTGGCTATCAGCACTGACACACGGAGTGCGGCGTTAGAAGCACTGCCTGAAAATATCGAAATACTTAAAGCTCAAGGTATTAACGTTCAGGTATTGTTCCTTGAATCTACCAAACATGCTTTAGTAAAAAGATTCAGCGAAACGCGTCGGCGTCATCCACTTAGCAATGATGTTATTACATTAGGAGAGAGCATAGAACTTGAGCGTAAATTATTAGCACCACTTTCTGAGCTAGGCCATCACATTGATACCAGCGACTTAAGTGCAAACACCCTTCGTGGCTGGGTAAATGAATTTGTCGCCCAAGAAAGCAAAAATATCACTTTATTGTTCACTTCTTTTGGCTTCAAACATGGCATTCCACTTGATGCAGACTTTGTATTTGATGTTCGCTGTTTGCCCAACCCCCATTACGATCCAAAGCTACGCCCTATGACTGGTCGAGATACCCCTGTTAAAAGCTTTCTTGAGCAACAACCTATGGTGCATGATATGTACCAAGACATTCAAAATTTTGTTGCCCGCTGGCTACCAAGTTTTGTGCAAGAAAATCGTAGTTACTTAACGATTGCAATAGGCTGTACTGGCGGACAACATCGCTCAGTTCATATTGTTGAAGAGCTAGGCAAACATTTTTCACAGCAACAACAAGTCTTAATCAGACACCGCGAATTGGAACTGTCTCTATGATTGGTATTTTAATTGTTGCGCACGGCGCTCTTGGCGAAAGTCTGATTGATTGCGCAACCCACGTCATGGGATCTAGGCCGCCCTTGTTAGAGCAGTTTGGAATTGACATACACGACGACCCATCCACATTGTTGCCTGTAATGCAAAAAGTGGTGAAAGACCTTGATGATGGTCATGGCGTGCTCATTCTTTCAGACATTTATGGCGCTACACCCTGCAATATTGTGAGTAAATTAGTGAAAAAAAATAGCGTGGAAGGCATTGCTGGTGTGAATTTACCCATGCTCGTTCGGGCACTTACTTACCGAAATGGCGATCTTGCAAAACTAGCAGATAAAGCCTTAAGTGGTGGGCAAGAAGGCGTAATTAATTTTACTGAAGTTGCCTGTAAAGAAGCCTGGACCAAGGAAGCAAGTTAATGAAACAAGATATTCTTATCATCAACAAATTAGGCTTACATGCTCGAGCCTCAACCAAACTCACCCAGACAGCCAGCCAATTTAAAAGCGATATTTGGATTGAGCGCAACGGTCGCCGCGTGAATGCAAAAAGCATTATGGGCGTGATGATGTTGGCTGCTAGCAAAGGCAGCACCGTATCCTTAGAAGCAACTGGTGAAGATGAGGCGGTGGCTATGGAAGTGCTTATTGCTTTAATCAACAATCGCTTTGGTGAGCCAGAATAATGAGCTTTTCTATTCATGGTGTAGGAGTATCAAACGGGATTGCCATCGGCCATGCCCATTTGGTTTCGCACGCGCTTTTAGAGGTCGTTCATTACCAAGTTCCTGAAAATCTGATTGCCCAAGAAATCGCGCGTTTTGATCTGGCGATTAATACAGTCAAGCTGGATTTAGAAACGATCAAATCACAACTCCCTAGCAAATCTCCCGCTGAACTCGCCGCATTCATCAATACCCATTTGATGATTTTGAACGACCATACCTTGGCTGACGACCCTAAGCTTGCCATCAAAAATGAGCACTGCAATGCTGAGTGGGCGCTTAAACAGCAGATGGAAAGCATCGAAGAGCAATTTGACCAAATTGAAGATGAGTATCTGCGCGAGCGCAAACATGACGTCGTACAAGTAGTCGAACGGATTATCAAAGTGTTGCTTGGTCGCCCTAGCCAAGTACCTGTTCTAGAGCAGGAAAAAGCGATTATTTTGGTTGCCCACGATATTTCACCAGCGGACGCCATTCAATTCAAACAACATCAGTTTGCAGCTTTTGTTACAGATGTAGGCGGCGCAACCTCGCACACCGCCATTCTGGCCCGCAGCTTAAATATTCCATCTATTGTTGCATTGCAACGTGCTAGAGCGCTAATTCGTGATGGCGAGCTAGTGATTGTGGATGGCACGCAAGGCGTTTTGATTGTTAATCCAGATAAAGACACACTGGCTGAATATAAGCTCAAGCAAGAGCAATGGCAAATCGAGCAACAAAAACTCAAACGCATCAAGCTTACCAGAGCAGTCACTTTGGATGGCACAGCGATTGATTTGTACGCAAATATTGAAGTACCTGATGACGTTGTTCAAGTAAAAGCCTCAGGCGCCAGTGGCATCGGTTTATATCGTACAGAATTCTTATTCATGAACCGCCGCGAAGCGCCGACAGAAGAAGAGCAATTCGAAGCCTATAAAGCAGTCGCCGTAGCCATGGACGGCAAGCCTGTGACCATTCGAACCCTAGACTTAGGTGCTGACAAGCAAGTCAATCCCGAGACTGAACGCAGCTGTACCAACCCTGCGCTTGGCTTACGTGCGATTCGTTTATGCTTAGCCGAACCGCAAATGTTCCATGTCCAATTGCGTGCTTTGCTTCGCGCCTCAGCGTTTGGCAACATTAAAATCCTCATTCCCATGCTGTCTTCACTCACCGAGCTTAGACAAACATTGCTATTGCTTGAGCGGGCAAAACAAAGCTTAAGGCTAGAAAAAGTCGATTTTAACAACGATATTGAAGTTGGCGGCATGATTGAGATTCCCGCTGCGGCGATTTGTGCAGAAGCCTTTGCTAAAGAATTGGATTTCTTGTCAATTGGCACTAACGATTTAATTCAATACTCACTTGCCATCGACCGAACAGATGATAGCGTTTCTCACCTCTACAACCCGCTGCATCCGGCAATTCTGCAGCTCATAGAAATCACGCTGAAAGCCGGAAAAAAGCTTGGGAAAGAGGTCTCGGTCTGCGGGGAAATGGCTGGCGATTCAAAATTAACGCGACTTTTATTAGGCTTAGGCTTACGCCAATTCTCTATGCATCCATCACATATTTTGTCAATCAAGCATCAGGTATTAAAAAGCGACCTAGTCAAACTAGTGCCTGCAGCTCGCAAGATTTTGTCTAGCCACGATAGTGACAAAATTGAACCTTTAATGCAAAAAATGAATCTCTAAATTACATAAGCGTAATGACACGCCACTGCACCAACTAAAGGAATTTGAATTGACAGCCTTAACTCACAATCCACTACTCAATTTTTCTGGCTTACCAAAGTTTGACCAAATCAAGGCCGAACATGTTGAGCCCGCTATCGACCATTTAGTTGAAGCTGGTCGTTCTTGCGTTGAGAAGCTAGCCACTGCAACTGAAGCCCCAACATGGGCAAACTTTGCCAAACCACTTGAAGACATGGAAGAAAGACTTTCCCGTGCATGGTCACAGGTAGGCCACATGAACGCAGTGGTGAATAGCCCAGAATTGCGCGAGGCATACAACGCGAGCCTGCCTAAGCTGACTGACTTTTACTCTGACTTAGGCCAAGACGAGCGCTTGTACGCAAAATTTCAAGCAGTTAAAAACGGTACTGCATTTGGCACACTCAATACGGCTCAACAAAAAATTGTTGAAAATGAATTACTCGGTTTTCGTTTAGGTGGTGCCGAGTTAGCGGATGCGGAAAAAGTACGCTTTAAAGCAATCCAAGATTCACTCTCAAAGATCACTACAAAGTTTGAAGAAAACTTGATGGATACCGTGAATGATTTCACGCACTTTGTAGAAGATATTGCTGAGCTAAAAGGCGTGCCCGAAGATGCTCTGCAAGCCGCACAAGAAGCAGCATCTAGCGAGGGTAAAACTGGCTATAAATTCACGTTACATTTCCCATCCTATATGCCTGTATTGCAATATTGTGAAAACCGCACATTGCGTGAATTGCTTTACCGTGCCTATGCAACGCGCGCTTCAGAATTCGGCAAAGCCGATTGGGATAACACACCTTTAATCAGTGAAATTCTCAAACTCCGCCGAGAGTCTGCAAGCTTATTAAGCTACAAAAACTATGCAGAAATGTCGCTTGCCACAAAAATGGCGGATGCCCCTTCAGACGTGATTACGTTTTTAGATAACTTGGCGCAACGTGCTAAACCTTTTGCCAAGCGTGATATGCAAGAACTCACCGATTACGCAAGCAAGCTTGGCATTAGCGATATGCAAGCTTGGGATGTCGCTTTTGTATCTGAAAAGTTACGTGAAGATAAATATGCTTTTTCAGACCAAGAGGTAAAACAATACTTCCCCGAGGCACAAGTATTGGCAGGCCTTTTCAAAGTGGTCGAAACCATTTTTGGGGTGCATGTGAAAAAGTCTAACGCCCCGGTTTGGCATACTGATGCCGCTTTTTATGAAATCAGCGACCAACATGGCAAAGCCGTTGGCCAGTTTTATTTGGACTTATACGCACGTAACAGTAAGCGTGGCGGCGCGTGGATGGACGAAGCGATCACTCGCAGAAAACAAAATTTAAATAATGGCGCTGATTATATTGTCACGCCTGTGGCTTATCTCACCTGCAATTTCTCAGCACCCGTGGGTGACAAACCTGCATTTTTTACGCACGACGAAGTCATCACTATGTTCCATGAGTTTGGTCATGGCCTTCACCACATGCTGACCCAAGTGGATGATTACGGCGTATCAGGGATTAAAGGTGTTGAATGGGACGCGGTCGAACTGCCTAGCCAATTTATGGAAAACTTCTGCTGGGAATGGGATGTGATTCGCCATATGACTAAACACGTGGAAACTGGCGCAAGCTTGCCACGCGCCCTATTTGACAAAATGATCGCAGCCAAAAACTTCCAGGCGGGTATGCAAACTGTTCGCCAAATTGAGTTCTCACTTTTTGATATGCGGTTACATGGTGAATTTGACCCAACTGGCAATACAACAGCGCTCGACTTAATCGAACAAGTACGAGACGAAGTTGCAGTCGTTCGCCCACCAAAATGGAACCGTTTCCCGAACGGCTTTAGCCACATTTTTGCTGGCGGCTACGCGGCTGGCTATTACAGCTACAAATGGGCGGAAGTACTTTCAGCAGATGCCTACAGTATGTTTGAAGAAAATGGCGTGCTATGCGCAGAAACAGGACAGCGCTTCTGGCATGAAATTTTAGCCAAGGGTGGATCTCGCCCTGCTTTGGAGTCTTTCGTCGCTTTCCGTGGCCGTGCACCAGATATGGAGGCATTGTTGCGCCACAATGGTATGACTGTCGCAGCCTAATATGAAAATCGTCACTTGGAACGTTAACTCACTCAATGTACGCTTGCCGCACGTGCTCGATTGGCTTGCCGCAAACAAGCCAGATGCTTTGTGCTTGCAAGAAACCAAACAAGAAGACAGCAAGTTTCCTTTTGAGGCGCTCAAAGAAGTAGGCTATAATGCAATTCATAGCGGTCAAAAAACTTATAACGGTGTGGCTATTATCAGCCCACACAGCTTGAATGAAGTGCACATTTGCATCCCTAACTTTGCAGATGAGCAAAAACGCTTGATTGCTGCAACGATTAATGGCGTTCGCATTGTGTGCGTTTATATCCCCAATGGACAAGCGGTAGGCTCAGATAAATATGCTTATAAGCTGAGCTGGTTGAAGGCTTTCACGCCATGGCTTCGTGCTGAAATTGCTAAGCATTCAAAACTAGCGCTATTGGGTGATTACAATATTGCGCCAGAGGATATTGACTGCCATGATCCAGCGGCATGGGTAGGCCAAGTATTAGTCAGCGAACCAGAGCGGGACGCATTTAAAGCCCTCACTAATTTAGGCTTGGAAGATAGCTTTCGCTTGTTTGAAAAAGGTGAAGGTCGATTTAGTTGGTGGGATTACCGCATGGCGGGATTTAGACGTAATTTAGGTATGCGCATTGACCATATTTTGGTCACACCGGCACTCAGCAAGGCGAGTACAACCAGCTACATAGACAAAACCCCGCGTAAACTAGAACGGCCTAGCGACCACACCCCAGTGGTGTTGGAATTCAATATTTAATGTCAATTAGTTGGGTTGAAGGGGGCAGTACGCAAAGCGCACGCTGGCAATCCGAAGCTGGCGTTACTTCACCCAAACAAGTATTGATTGCAGATGACACGATTAATGCTGACACGGCTTACAGACTTGCTTGCGAAGGTAAAGCAATGTTGTGGCGAGGGGATTTCCATAACGCAAGACAATTGTTACAAGCCATGGCAAGGCGCTGTGACCAAAAAAAAACCTCCAAAAAAGCCAAACAAGAAACTGCTCCAATAGACCTCAAGCAAGCTTTTAACTTATATCGCGTTGCACAAGCACAGCGCTCAAGAGTATTGGGGATGTTGCTGATTGAAGTGGGTGAGCATTATAAAATTGCACTCAAACGCGCACCAGATTTTAGCCAAGCTTGTTTAGAGGCTTATGGCGATTTCACCGGCCCATTTGTAGTTTCTATCCGCGAGTTACAAGGCTTAATTGGCGCACATGAGTGGCGCAAAAAAGGCGTACCCATTGAGGCGATAGGTGCCAATATCCACCCACATTACGGAGTATTTTCTCCAATCCGTGGGGAATACTTAGCTTTACTCGCACAAGCACCTCTGCCTGATACAGCACTCGCATTTGACATCGGCACTGGCACAGGGGTCATTTCAGCATTACTCGCTAGGCGTGGCGTAAAAAAAATTATCGCAACAGACCAAGACCCGCGCGCAATTAAATGTGCACAAGAAAACATCGAGCGACTTGATTTGCAAAAGCAAATCACCCTCTCCCAAACCAATATGTTTCCCGAAGGTAAAGCGCCGCTGATCGTATGCAACCCCCCATGGTTACCAGCTAAACCTAGCTCGTCGATTGAGTATGCTGTTTACGACCCTGAAAGCAAAATGCTATTCGCTTTTCTCAATGGCTTAAAAACACATCTCGCTGACGACGGTGAAGGATGGTTAATTATGTCTGACTTCGCTGAACATTTAGGATTAAGGGGTAAAGATGAACTTCGGAATGCAATTGAACAAGCGGGCTTACGTGTAGAAGAGAAGTTTGATATCAAGCCTAAACATGGCAAGGTAATGGATGAAACAGATAGGCTTCATCAGGCAAGAAACGCCGAAGTTACTTCGCTTTGGCGTCTAAAAGTAAAGTAAAAAAACTATTTTGTTTTAATTCCTAATTGCTTGAGTTTTCGGTACAAATGGGTTCGCTCAAGCTCGACTGCTTCCGCTACACGACTCATATTTTTATTCGCTTTTTGAATGTGATGTTCTAAATATAAACGCTCGAATTGATCTCTTGCTTCTCGCAAGGGTTGGTCCAAATCAATAGGTAACAAATTTTCTACTGGGGTCGATTGTTGAATGACCGCTGTTTGCAATGGCGTAAACTGCCCCATCACACGGTTCACGTCATCTAAGCTTATTTTTTCGCCAAGACTCGTCTGCATCAAATTACGAATCACGCTATCTAACTGAGATAAGTTGCCAGGCCAATCAGCATTTCTAAGCATATTGAGCGCCGCTGTTTCAAACTCGCGATAAGGAGAGGTGGTGGTTTCAACCAAAAGAAACGCCATCGTGCGCACTAAGTCTGGAATATCTTCTCGGTGGTCTGCCAAGCTAGGAATGCGTAAGGTGTTCACTGATAAAGTTTGCAACAAGCCATTATCAAAAGTGCCTTCGGCGACTAAATCCGGCAATGGTTGTGAAGTGCCACATACCACACGCGTGCCATATTTTTCAGCCTTCGCTAATAAAACCAGCAAGCCTTTTTGTTGTGTCTTATCTAAATCGGACACTTCAGGAATAAATAAAACACCCTCACGCAATTGCTCCAATAAATCAAGTGGTGCATCGGCAAGTCGTTGCGACTCGAGCAATTCCATCCAGGGTGTGTTTGCTTGATTTAAGAATTTTGCACAAAATTCAGCCCCACTGCCTTTTTCGCCTATCAATAACAAGGGCGCTTTACTCATGCTGACTTGCTCTAGGCGCTGACGCAGCTCATTGATCACGGCGCTTTTACCAAGGCTTAATAAACTCATATCAGACTTAGGGAGTTGCTCACTATGCTTGAGCGCAGTCGTCACCGTCTTCAATAGCTTTTGTAACGCAATTGGTTTTTCTAAGAAATCAAATGCGCCTATCCGTGTTGCTTCAACAGCAGTATCGATGGTTCCATGACCTGACATCATGACAACAGGCATGGTCAACATGCCTCCAGTTCCCCACTCTTTGAGTAAAGTAATGCCATCGCAATCTGGCATCCAGATATCTAGCAACACCACGTCTGGTCGACTATGTTGAAGATACTCCCTCGCTTCAGCTGCATTTTCTGCAAGCGTCACCTGATAGCCTTCGTCTTGAAGAATGTCTCTTAGTAACTCACGGATACCAATTTCATCATCCACCACTAGCACTTGTCTTGCGGTCATGCTTGTTCTACTTTCTTTGGTTTAACGATGCGTTTTTTAGGCGCAGTTTTATTCATTGGCAAACTCACCAGCACCACTGCACCGGTTTGATGAGCAAGCTCTGCTTTCACATTTTCAATGGCAATATTACCTTGGTGCTCCTCAACAATTTTCTTCACAATCGCCAAGCCTAATCCTGTTCCATGTCGTTTCGTCGTCATGTAAGGCTCAAAAGCGCGCGATATCATTTCCATGGGAAAGCCAGCACCATTATCTGCCACGCTTAACTGGATTTGATTCGCATTAATCATGGTTACGACTTCAATCTTGGGTGATTTCACCCCATCCAGCGCATCTTGTGCATTCTGCAACAAATTATGTAATACCTGCCTTAACATGGTTGCGTCACCCAGTAAGTTGAGAGATTGTTTAGTAAGCGCAACTTCCAAGCTGATGCCTACCGGCTGATATAACTCAAGCACATCTCGTACCAACGCATTAAAGTCCAAGTTTACTAAATTAAGCACTGGTGCCCGCGCATACTCACTAAACTCGTTCACCATCGTCTTCATTGCATCAACTTGGGCAACAATCGTTTCCGTAGCACGCTTCAACATTTCGCTGTCAGCAGCATCAAGCTTGCTTGAAAGCTTATGTTCAATACGTTCTGCAGATAATTGGATGGGTGTCAGTGGATTTTTAATTTCATGTGCAAGACGCCTTGCCACTTCACCCCAGGCAGCATCCCGCTGAGCTTGTACCATAGAAGTAATATCATCAAACACCAATAAATAACCACTATCTGCACTATAAGGTAAGCGTGTTCCTCGCAACAAAAGCGTGCGTTGGCCCTGTGTTGTGACAATCTCTATTTCTGCTTGCCACTCGTTTAGGTTGGTTTCGTTGGCATTCTGAAGGATTAAATCGGTGAGGTTTTTTAAATGAGGGAATTCTTGCCCGACCTTTTCAAAAGGATGCCCAGAAAAGTGACCAAGCACCACCCCTAAAATATTTGAAGCCGTCAAATTATAAGTGCGCAACTCCCCCTTATCATTGAGCGCTAAAACACCTGAAGACAAATGCGCCAAAATTGTTTCTAAATAGCCACGAGCAGCCTCTACTCTTGCTCGATTACTTTCAGCCGCTTGTTTTGCATCCCCGAGTTGCTTGGTCATGCTATTAAACGACTGAACCAAGACGCCAAGCTCATCATTACCATGCACAGGGAGCACTGTTTCATAATCACCGCGCGCAATTGCTCTTGTTCCATCAGCCAAAACCCCAAGAGGTGAGGATAATCGGCGACTCAATACAAAAGCAACTGATACTGCAGTTAGCATTGCCAGCATCAATACCAAGGTCAGCGTTAAGGCGAAAACTTGCTTCATTGATTCGCGACTTAAGGAAAGCTCTTGATAGTCTTGATAAACGTTTTGTACCGCCTCAGCGGTATCTGAAAGCTGCTTAGGCACTGGTTGTAACAATTGCAGAATGCGGGTCTCACCGCCGATATCGTTCATGTTGACTGGAATAAGTGCTCGCAGATACAAGCCCTTCCCAGCAATCGGTTCGATAATGCCGAAGTCTCGCAGACGCGCTTGTCTGAGCTGATCTAAGCTTGGTGTAGCTGGTAAAAAGGTCGTTGCATCGTTACTAGAAAAAGCGAGAATTTTGCCTTGCATCGTCAGCAAAACAGCATCTTGCACACCGCTTTTCTCACGTAAATCATTGAGCACAGTAAGCTGAGAATTAGTTGGCTGAAACGCAAGGTTTAACGCCATGTTGTCCCCTTTTTGCTTAAGGTCAGCCAACATACTATCTAGCGAACTTTGCCCCAAGCGCACACCGCCCTCTAGAGCAGCCTCAACCTTGACGTTAAACCAAGATTCAATAGAGTGTTTCAGGAAATTCACTGAAACGGCATAGACAATCACACCAGGAGTGATCGCCATCAAAGCAAATGCGCCTAAAAGACGTAAAGTAAGACGACTGCCGATGACGCGTGCGCGTATTTGTTTAAAAAGACGGGAAAGTTGAAACGCGATAATTAGCAATAAAGCTGTAGCAAAGGCGATATTAAGACCTAGCAATAAGGTGTAATCAGCACCCGAAACACTGCTTCCAGATTGTGCAAGCAGATACAGTAATCCGCTACCAAGTATCGCAGTGATTAGAACGATATATCGCATGGTTAATTACTCGCCCTAAAACGCAATCACTGGCGTCCAGCGATATAGTTCAGAGGCAATATTCCAATCATTAGAACCAATGGCTTCGACCTGAACTGGTTTAGGTAGTTTTGTTTGGTCTAGACGGACTTTGATGGCGGCGATATAAGTCTCACCTTTTTTCAGCAGTTTCTTATCAACGACAGTCCAAGACTTAATATTGGAGATTTCTTCTTTAGCTTGCTGGAGGTTAGCAAAAGATTGCTGGCGACCATTACGGACCACTAAATACTGCCGTGAAAGGGCATGATAGCTGATTGTCAGATATTGAGATTGCGTGATGATTTCATCATCAAACCAATATTTACGTGGTGTACTAAGTTGAAACTCAATTAAGAAAGTTAATGGAATGCCCTTACTTAAAGCGTCCTCGATGACAGGGCTTAAAACAATATCAAAATCTGTACTCAGTGCGTAAGAGTCTTCGTTCGCAAGCAAATCTGCACTTTTAATATGGACAGCGCTGCTCGCCGCATTCGCTATAGGCGTAAACGCTATCAATAGCGTGAAAATAAAAGCGTAAAGTAGCTTAGCCCTTTTGTAATAAGGCATAAAATAAACCATCATGCTGGGCACTCGGTTGTAATTGTCCATTTTTTAAACTCAAGCCTGCTAGGGGTGCATTCAATGGCAACTGCTCTGCATCCGAATGTGTTTTTAAAAAACTATCAATCTGACGTTGGTTCTCTTCTTGAAACACTGAGCACGTCACATAAAGCAATTTACCACCCTTTGCTAATGCCAGCCACAAAGAAGGCAATATCAGCGCCTGCTGTTTGGTGAATGAGAGAATATCTGCCTCACGGCGCAACCATTTAATGTCGACATGTCGCCTTACAATGCCAGATGCTGTACAAGGCACATCCGCCAAAATTCGATCAAACGGTTTTCCGTCCCACCAGTCCGCTGACTTTCCTGCATCACCCACCAATAAAGTAGCTTTTAGATTTAAGCGGTCGAGATTACTTTTCGTCAGTACAATCCGCGTCGCATCATTATCAACCGCGACCAAATTAACATCAGCCAACTCTAGAATCTGACCCGTTTTTCCACCTGGCGCACAACATGCATCAAGCACGCACTGCCCATCTTTTAAGTCCAAGGCATAACCTGCAACCTGCGCAGCATAATCTTGCACCGAAGCTTCACCTGCCGAAAATCCAGGAATTCGATCAACTGGAACTGGCTTATCTAATGTAATGGCATTTGCACCTAAGACTTTTGAAACAATCCCTTCTGCATTGAGCTTGACTACAAAGTCTACCGCTGAAATTTGTCGCGGATTCACACGTAAGGTCATTGGGGGATGCTGATTCCCCGACTCAAGCATGGCCTGCCAATTTTCTGGATATTGGTGCTTAAGCTTAATCATCCACCAAGCCGGATAGGAGTAAGTGGCAAACTCATTACCTTCAAGATTGGCGACCAATTCTGTTTGTTGCCTTAAGAAGTTACGTAAGACACCATTCACCAAACCTTTTGCCCAAGTCTTTTTAGATTGGCTAGCTGCCTTAACCGCTTGGTCAACAACGGTGTGTGAGGCCGCTTTGTCATACTGTAATTGATAGATAGCGACTAATAATAAACAATGTAATTTGGCATCGTCTAAGGGCTTTTGCAAAAGCTGGTCCAACAAAGCCTCTATCGTGCCGTAAAACCGCAATGTACCATAACTCAAATCTTGCGCAACGGCGCGTTGTTGTGGACTTATATTTGAATATCGCGCAAATAGGCTTTCTAAAACCACACCTAAATTTCGCCCTGCAAAAACTTGTCCGATTGCTTCTGCAGCAATCTGTTGTGAGATATGCACGTATTATTTAACCAATCTCATCGAAATGTAAAACGCAAATTTATTCAAAATACCGACCAACTCGCAAACCATGTCCAGTGGCAAAATCTTTGGCTTTTAAACGCTTGCCACCAGGTGATTGGAGTTCCTCAATAAAGAGCACACCTTCACCACAGGCTACTTGAATAAAAGCGCCCACATCTATCACAGTTCCGGGTTTTTCATTGGCAGTACTTCCCTCAGCGGTCGCCATCCAAATACGGCACACCTCGCCCGCTAGCGGGCGAGGTGTGCCGTATTTGGATGGCGACCGCTGAGGGAAGTACTGCCAAT
>Ga0070374_10000401_pt1 | contig 17376 bp, 16 predicted proteins | sample LauGreSuBDMM15SN_2_FD_66374 | JGI IMG/M metagenome (GOLD analysis project Ga0070374, IMG submission 66374) | Freshwater lake microbial communities from Lake Michigan, USA - Su13.BD.MM15.SN (version 4) (version 4) | ecosystem: Environmental > Aquatic > Freshwater > Lake | place: Lake Michigan...
GAAGATATTTCAAAGGTTGAAGAGAAGTTTGGACGCAGCGCAACCCAAGGTCACCGCACACGTCCAGACGGCACCGATCTTAAGTGGAAGCAAATCGGCGTCAATGAAATTACCGACTCTCGCGAACTTCCATTTTTTATCCAATGGTTAACCGCGGATCACCCATCACAAGATGGGAAAGCGGTCGCTGCAATTGAGAAAATTACGATTGCAGACACTGAGCGATTATCAGACTCATGGTTTAAGACAGAGATTCTTGCTGGATTAAATGGGACAGATATTGAGTTTATTGATCCGTCAACAAATGAGGGTGAGTCCGGGATAGTGGCGGTTCATTTGACGACGCCAAGCGGTGTTGTGCGGTTGGATTAGGGTTTAGTTTTCTCTGCCAAAACAATTATTGAAATGCCAAACGGCGATATTCTAGACAGTAATAGATCTAATTTTAGGCAGAAAAGCATCAGTTTATTGATCGTTTTTCCATGATCTTTCATTTGTGATGTGACGTTTTGGGATTTGGGCAGCTTGCGTACGATCCAAGCAAGTGGAAAAATTGGCGAATAGAGATATTGAGATTTTAAAACCTTAAGTCCGGATAACTCAATTACCTTATTAATCTCCGACCTTTTGTAACGTCTAAAGTGCTTGAGATAAACGTCGTGTCCACTCCAAAGGGACATAAACGCTGGCACTGTTATTACGAACTTAGAACTTACTGGTGCCGAAGATACATATTCACTTAACATCTCTACGTCGTTCAGAACATGCTCCAGCACATCATTGAAAAGGTAGATTTCAGCATTCACTCCCTGTCCATCTTGGAGGTAAGTAATTCGATTTTTTGTATCTACAACTTTTGGAAGCTCATACCCGGTATCGACAGCGATTACTTTCAGTTTTGGAAAAATTTTTAATAACTCTAGAGAAAATAGCGCGGACCCTGCACCAACGTCCATAAGTTGACTTGCATTTGTAATTTGATTTTGTATAAATCTATAGATGACTCTAAATTTATGGGCGTAGTACCAATGCTTAATTGGATTGATTAGGCTTCCTTCAATAAGGTCCATTCAAATTTTTCCACCCTTAAGTTGCGATTTCACCAAAGATCTAATTGTGAGGATTTGCCGAAAAATATCAAAATATCTTGAACTTTTAATTGAACTTTCGCCAATTTCCATCCACTGCATAAGCGGAACCTCCCAAATCTTTAAGGATTCTAAGGTGTCTAACCTTAGAATGAGTTCAATATCGAAGAACCAACTAGTCTTAAATGGCGCTTTTACTGCATCGCGAAAGGTCGAATCCAAACAAAAAATCTTGAAACCCGATTGCGTATCATAGGGTGCTTTTTCCCATCCTAGGCAAATAAAGGTAGAAATTAATCGACCGAGATAATGACGTATTTTATTTCGCTCTATTTGCCTACCGGCTAATTTGACTCTTGATCCAATAATGACTTTATATTTTGGCTCTAGTTCTATTCTCTCTTGAGCTGTAGAGAACAACATTTTGATATCTGATAATTCAAAAGCACTATCACAATCAATATAACCAACTTTGGAAAAATTCAACAGGGCAAGAGAAGAAATTGGTGGTGGCGTGATGACATGATTCAACCCAGCACGGATAGCATTACCTTTTCCATGATTTGTTGCTAGATCGAGCTGATGCACGTTATCACCCATGAGTTTCTTGAGTAACAAACTTGTACCATCGGAGCTACCATCGTTTATAAAGATCCAGTGGCAGTCAGCGAAGTTATCGACAATGGATTGCCACTTTGAAATATCGATCCGCTTCTCTTCATTAAAGCATGGAACCACCATTGCAATCATATTCATATGCTATCTGTACAACTTTGAAAAATCGTGAAGATAGGTAGTTCTTCGCGCTTAGACCATGTCTCATATGTAACTTCCCATGATCAACTAGCCGACACAGTTCAACGCCTAGTGGTGTTGTTAGACTGGCCTAGTTTAAGTTAAAGGTTTGCAACTTAGCACCCCCCATCTATTGGAGTGTATGCTCACTGATGAGAATCGTAGAACCCCGCGTGGGGTTGGCTGGAGGAGAGCAATGTCGCAATTAGACGGAGCTTCTATTTTGATTACGGGTGGGACTGGTTCATTAGGGAAATCTCTCACGAAATTTTTATTGAAGGAAACCAAGGTTCGCCGAATTGCGATATTTTCACGGGACGAATTAAAACAACATAACCTACGAATTGAATTTCAAGATGATCCACGACTACGTTGGTTTTTGGGTGATGTACGAGATCTAGATCGTCTAAAGCGGGCTTTCCATGGAGTTGATTATGTTGTTCATGCGGCAGCACTAAAACAAGTTGACACTGGTGAGTACAACCCAATGGAATTCATCAAAACTAACGTTCTAGGTAGTCAAAACGTCATTGATGCATCTATAGATGCTGGGGTCAAACGTGTCGTTGCGCTGTCCACAGACAAAGCGTCTTCACCAATAAATCTTTACGGGGCCACGAAACTAACCGCAGACAAACTTTTTGTTGCTGCAAATAATTATAGTTTCGCTTACGGAACTACTTTCTCTGTTGTACGTTACGGAAATGTCATGGGAAGTCGCGGTTCAGTTATTCCCTTTTTTCAGGAAATTGCCGCCCAAGGAAACCCATTGCCGATTACAGATTTAAGAATGACAAGATTTTGGATTAGTATTGAATCCGCAGTCAGATTTGTTATCGATTCTTTAGAAATGATGACTGGAGGAGAACTCTATGTTCCCAAGATTCCGAGTATGAAAATTGTGGATCTGGCTCATGCAGTGGCACCTAACGCAAAGTTAGTGGAGATAGGAATGCGGCCTGGTGAAAAACTTCATGAAGAAATGATTTCAGCAGATGACAGCCGTCGGACAATAATTCTTGAGAGTCGTTATCTTGTCACGCCCGTTGCCGCCGAATGGGGTTACGAACCCCCAAAGGGTTCAAGAATGCCTGAAGGGAATGCCTATCGTTCGGACACCAATGAAATGTGGATGGACCAAAAAGCCATGGTTTCTTTTATTTCCAAAATGGCTTAATTCGTGGGGAGAGATCAACGAGTCCTAGTCCTTGGCGGCACAGGTTTCCTGGGTAGTTACTTTGTAGATTCTCTCGGCAAGGGCGCAATCGCTCACACAACGAGAACCTTTTCTACAGATACAGTGACCAATTATCGTTCAATGATTTTTCGGAAAAACCAAATAGACGAGATCAAAGTATTTTTGGAGAAGCAGAACTGTGACACAATCATTAACTGTATCGCATTAGCTGACATCGAAAAGTGTGAATCAAATCCAGAATTGGCTTACTGGATTAATTGCGAGTTACCTGGATTCCTTTCTGCGATTTCTAAATCTCTTGACTCCAAGTTCGTACATATTTCTACCGATGCAGTTTTTGATGGAACCGCTAGCTTTCGTACCGAGATAGAAAAGCCCTCACCGTTATCTGTTTATGGAAAATCCAAATGTGATGGAGAAGAATTAGTACTGTTGAATAATCCTCAATCTATCGTGGCTCGTGTGAATTTTTTTGGACGCAGTAAGAGGAAGACTTCGCTGTTTAACTTCTTTTATGATAGCTACATTTCAGAAAAAATTACTACGGGATTTACTGATGTTTTTTTCACACCCCTATATGTAGAAAACTTAGTTAAAGTGATTTTGGAGCTCATAGATCTTAAAGCGAACGGCTTACTGCATGTAGTAGGTAATGAGAGAATTTCCAAATTTGAATTCGGAGTAATGATTGCAGAGATGTTTGATCTGCCGAGTGCGTCACTGAAGCAAGGTAAAATGGTAGGGACGCCAGAAGCGAGAATTCGATCACTAGACCTAAGCCTGTCAAACGACAAGATCAAGTCCTTGGGTATAATTGTGCCTTCGGTCCAAGATGGGCTTTCCCGCTTGAAGAAAAATATAACGTGAGGTGACTTCAATGAATCTACCGATAGACGCATCACTCGCAATAAATCAGCCAACGTACTTTATTGCGGACATAGCAGCAAATCATGATGGCTCACTCAACCGTGCTTTGCATTTGATTAAGCTTGCGGCAGATTCTGGAGCAAATGCTGCAAAGTTTCAGAACTTTCGTGCCGAAACTATAGTTTCTCGGCGGGGTTTCAATGACCTTGGGAAGAAATTGACTCACCAAGCAAATTGGGAAAAAGATGTTTTTGATGTTTACGATGCAGCAGCACTGCCTATTGAGTGGACAGAGAAGTTAATGGCAGAGTGTGTCAAAAATAAAATTGACTATTTTACAGCTCCATACGACTTAGAGTATGTAGACTATTTCTCCGGTAAGATGCCGTTTTTTAAAATTGGGTCTGGAGATATTACGTGGAAACAATCTATCGAACGGATGGCCTCATTTGGAAAACCAATCCTTCTGGCGACTGGTGCAAGTGATTTAGAAGAGGTTCAAGAAGCCGTAAAAGTTATTGACAGTTACAAAGTTCCATTGATTCTGATGCAGTGTAATACGAATTATACTGGAGAAGAAGATAATTTCGATTTCATAAATTTGAAAGTATTGGAAACTTTTAAATCAAAGTTTCCAAACGCAGTCCTTGGTTTGTCAGATCATTCACAAGGTTATGTCGCAGTGCTAGGTGCCGTAGCACTCGGAGCCAGAGCGGTAGAGAAACATTTTACAGATGACACAAACCGAGTGGGGCCTGACCATGGATTTTCTTTAGACCCAAAAATGTGGAGAGAAATGGTTGATGCAACCCGAATCTTGGAAAGAGCTTTGGGGGATGGCGTTAAAAGGATTGAAAAGAACGAAGTAGAAGCACGAATAGTTCAAAGACGCGCATACCGTTATTTGCGAGACTTTGAAGCCGGACATTTGATTTTAGAGTCAGATTTGATCCCACTTCGACCTTGCCCGCCGGACGGTATTACAACCTTCGAATTAGAATCAATAATCAACAGAACCATTACCAAATCTGTGGAACACGATCAGTTAGTCCGAGTTCAAGATTTTGATTAGGAAATATTCAATTCTTTACATGGGCCGACACAAAAAAGTTCATGATTTTAGATTTGTGGAGGCATTATTGGAGGTTTTTGAAGTACAGGAGATATATACACAGGAGCTTGAGTCGAAATCCCTGAGAGTTGACATGTTTTTAAATATTGATTTGATAATCGCCGGTCCCTTAACAGACGTGATAAGCGTCATACCGCCAGAAATCAATCTTCCAATTCTAGGAATATCTCATGCATTTGATTTGAACATTGAATACGAGGACTATCCAGTTCTTGGTAACATTGAGAGATGCGAAGCGATATTGAGTGATTGCAAGCATATAACCAAAAAGCTTCGAAACACTTATCAATACACAAAAAGTATTTTTGAGATCCCATGGGGATGCGACAGAGAGTACTTTTCCATGACTCAAATCGAATTTGAGAGAAAACCAAAAATATTGGTTACACGAAATTGGTTTCCTATTTATAGAAATGATTTAGTTTTAAGTGCACTTAAAATGCTCGATTTAAAAGCAATTGACTTTAGCTGTACTTTTGTTGGTACTGGGCCACTTCTTGAATATCATTCAAGAGATTTTGCTACAATTTCAAAGACTTCGAGCATTCGATTTTTAGGGTATCAAGACCAAAAAAGAATCAGAGATGAAATGTCCGATAATTGGATTTATATTTCCGCAGCTTCATCTGACGGCACATCAGTATCACTCTTAGAAGCGATGGCTGCTGGAATGATTTGTATTGTTACAGATTTTCCTTCTAACCAAGAGTGGATAGAGAATTCAATTAATGGATTCACCTTTCCCAATGGTGATCATAAAGCCTTAAGTTTGTTAATCGAAAAGGTTTCTTCCTTAACCCTAGATGAAAAAATAAAGATCAGTGGAGCGGCAAAAGAAGTTATTGCGAGGAGGGGTGATTGGAAAGAAAATCGAAAAATCTTCACTTCGGTTGTTCAAACGATGTTATGAAGGAATTTAAATTATCTTAACTCGAGTACTCTTAATGTGGTTTTTGAGAACATTGACTAGTCGGATGAGATATTCTTTGAGCACCAATGATGGGAAAGAGATGTTTTCATGGCGGAGGGTGAGCAATTGAATAAGAGTATTGCTGTCATTCCAGCGAGAGGGGGCAGTAAAAGAATTCCCAGGAAGAACATTCGCATGTTTAACGGAATTCCAGCAATCAGCAGAACAATTCAGTTTGTGCTTTCGACTGGCATGTTTTCGGAAGTAATTATTTCCACGGATGATCAAGAAATTAAGGCAATAAGTTTACAAGCTGGTGCAACACTTGTAGTCCAAAGAAGTTATTCACTTTCTGGAGATTTTGTCCCTACCGTCCCAGTTATTTCTGATGCCTTGCAGCAATTTGATATCAAACTCTCGAGAGACTCACTTGTTTGCTGTTTTTATCCTGTGAATCCATTTCTCGAAATTTCCAATTTACGGAAAGGTCTCGAGATATTAAAGGCCAACAATTCCATAAATTATGTAAATCCCGTAGTGACATTTCCATATCCCATAGAAAGAGCTTTGCTTATTGATTCAAGTGGCATGATGCAGATGCACAATCCAAATCACCTAGAGACCCGATCTCAAGACTTTCCTGAATTTGTCCATGACGCTGGGCAATGGTATTGGGGTCGCGCTGAGACTTGGCTTCGCGAAAAACCTCTTCTTATGAATTCTATGGGGGTCATTGTGCCACGATGGGTTTCTCAAGATATTGATACCCTGGAAGATTGGCACTACGCAGAATTATTGTTTGGAATACAAGAAAGAATAATTGATGCCAGATAATGTATGCATTTTAGATTATGGCTCAGGAAATGTGGCCTCTGTAAGAAATTCGCTACAGAGATTGGGTATAGAGAGTAAAGTTTCAAATGAAATCCGAGACATTCTTGATGCATCTCACTTAGTTTTGCCTGGCGTTGGTGCATTTAAGGCATCAATGGAGAAAATAGAAAAGCGGCTGCCCCTTAACGATATCAGGTTACAGATATCATCGGGTAAACCTTTTCTTGGGATTTGCGTTGGCATGCAAGTACTTGCAGAAAGAGGATTCGAATTCGGGGTTCACCCAGGATTGAATTTACTTCCAGGCTCAGAAGTCATCGAATTTCCTTCTGAAATACCTAGGCCACATGTTGGATGGAACAGCATAGAGATTCTCAATGAGCATCCTATTTTGAGGAATATTGAAAGTGGTGCGGATTTCTATTTTGTTCATAGTTATTTCCTCTCCAAAATTGATGATGTTAGTAAAGTCGCTGCCTGTGACTACGGGGTAAATTTTCCTGCAGTTATAGCGAAAGATAATTTAGTGGGAGTTCAGTTTCATCCTGAAAAGAGTCAGAATAATGGTGATATTCTCTTGCAAAATTTTTTTAGGATGAAGTAATGAAAAAAAAGAGGGTAATCCCGGTTCTGCTTCATAAGGAGGGTTGGTTAGTTCAAAGTAAAGGATTCAAAGAGTATAAGAAACTTGGAAATGCCCAAAAAGCAGTACAACGATTAAGTGAGTGGGATTCAGATGAGTTGATTTACTTAGATATTTCCAAAACTGAGAGTTATACGACCAATAGGAGTGACACAGCTGCACCTGAATATCAAGATCTCAACGAACTCCTCGGGGAGGTTTCTAAAGTTGCTCGAATGCCGATAACCATTGGCGGAGGAATCAAAACTTTATTTGACATCGAAGTTAGATTACGCGCGGGTGCGGACAAAATATCAATTAATCGCGCTGCTATTAAAAACCCGTCACTGATTGAATTGGCTTCAAAGGAGTTCGGCCGTCAATGCATAGTCGTATCAGTTGATTACGAAGAGCATGAGGGGCAACGACGTCTTTATCTTGCCAATGATTTCAGTTTCGAGGGAGACTCGAATAACGTTTTAGATTGGTTAGCCAAAGTAGAAGATTTAGGGGCTGGTGAGATTCTTCTTAACTCCGTCTCTAGGGATGGGATGAAAATCGGATACGACATTTTATTCCTAGAGAAGTCTTCAGATTTGTTAAGTATACCAGTCATAGCATGTGGGGGCGCAGGGAGTTGGGAACATTTAGCAGAAGTATTGTCCGAAACAAATGTGGACGCGGTGGCTGCTGCAAACATCTTCCACTTCCAGGATCAAAGCGTTTATGTGGCGCGCCAGTACCTTGCTTCAAAAGGACTGCCTGTAAGGCCTCCAAGTATTCAAAAGAGAAACAGACTAAACTGAATCCATGATTTATTGTGAAAAGTGCGTTTACCCAATGACAGCCGCTCAGCTAGAGATAACAGATGGTATTTGCTCCGCTTGCAGAAGTGCTGAAAGGCTGAGTGCAATCACCAAGGAAGAGTGGGCTCATCGCGAAGAAATCTTTGGGCAATTGGTGAAGTCTCTAGCGAGTGAAAACGGCTCAAACTATGACTGTCTCATTCCCGTCAGTGGAGGCAAAGATAGTTTTTATCAAGCACATATCATGACAGAGAAATACAATCTAAAACCTTTATTGGTTACATATCATGGCAATAACTACTTACCCGAAGGTGACTTCAATAGGGATTTGATGCGGAGCGCTTTCGATGCAGACCACCTTGTTTTTGGACCAAGCGTTTCATCTTTAAGGAAGTTAAATCGGGTTGGTTTTAAGATTATGGGTGACATGAATTGGCATGCGCATTGCGGCATCTACACGTACCCAATTCAAATTGCGACAATGATGAAAATCCCAATGGTCATTTGGGGGGAAACTTTCTGGGATATCTCCGGCATGTTTTCGCCGGATGATTTTGTGGAATTTAGCGCAAGGACTCGGCATGAACATGCTTTAAGAGGTTATGAATGGTATGACCTAGTAGGCCAAGAGGGTTTGATTGAAAAAGACTTGATGTGGGCGAAGTATCCGGATGATGATTCAATTTTAGAAGCCGGCGTAAGAGGGCTTTGCATCGGAAATTATTTTAATTGGGACCCTAATGCGCAAACGGAGGTAATTAAAGATAGGTATGGTTGGAAAGCTTCAGAGAGAGATTTTCAAAGAACGTATCGAAAGATGTCGAATTTAGATGACCGTTACGAAAATGGAGCACATGATTTACTTAAGTTTGTTAAATTTGGATATGGACGCGGCTCAGATCATGCCTCGAAAGATATACGAACTGGGTACATGACTCGGAAAGAGGGAATTGAAATGGTCAGGAAGTATGACCACATAATTTCAGACGACCTCGATTATTGGTTGAAGTATGTCGAAATGAGTAAAGAGGAATTTTGGAGCACCGCAGATTCATTTAGAGACCCTCGAGTTTGGTGGATCGAAGAGGGAGAATGGTGGAAAGAAAATATTTGGGGAGGCGCAAGCGCTTACGGGAAAGTACACCTAAATGATGATCAACAACAGAAGTACATTCGGAGAAATGGTAAGTAACATGGAGATAAATACAATCAGGCCAAAACACCTGGATGATTTGGCGAAAGAGGCTTATACTAAAGATTTACTTTACTATAAATCGAATTTAGATAAGTTTGTCGAACGTTTCTGTCCGGCCTGCGATCTGCGTAATCAATTCACCTTCATAGTGAAAGATAGCTTTAACTATTCTAAATGCCAGGGTTGTGGTTGTGTTTACATGAATCCAGGTCCAACCGAGGAATTGGTCAATAATTTTTATCACATCTCAGAGAACTACAGATTTTGGGCTGAGTATATGTATCCCCAATCTAGGTTGGAAAGGTTAAGAACTATCCACCATGAGAGAGCAGAGTGGATAGTTAATTTCCTCTCTAAAAATTTACCAGTCCAGAAAAGTTTTACAATTTTGGAACTCGGCGCAGGTACTGGTGACTCGCTTTTTTCAGTACTGAACTTCAATTCACTTGAGATACTTGGTTATGCTATAGAGCCAAACCCGAGTATGGGCCCTCACCTTCAAGCAAACGGAATCAAAGTTATCAATTTTGGTGAACTATCATCAAATGAGTTTGTTGGAAAATTTGATGCCGTAATGTGCTTTGAAGTGTTAGAACATCTTTTGGAACCATCCACGATTCTTAGCTCGATACATTCAAGTTTGAAGGAGGGTGGGTATTTTTTTGCTTCTACGCCTAATGCACAGTCGATCGAAGTACAATTACTCAAGGAACAATCAACAACCGTAGACATAGAACATATATCAGTTCTTACTCCAGCAGGCATCCAGGCATTAGGAAGAAGGAATGGCTACGGCGTTTTAGAAGTTTCCACTCCGGGGATGTTTGACTTAGAGCTGATAACTCGAGGCGGTGGAAATTGTTCAATTTCTTTGGGAGATCAAATCTCGACCAATACTCAGACGCAAGATTTTATAAAAAGTTCAGGTTTTTCTTCTCACTTAAAGTGTATTCTAGTTCGAGAATGAATTATCTTGATTTCCTTGATAATTAAATTGCGGGTGTGACAAAATGCAATCAGTCGAGTACAGATTACTAGCACCATACCAGCTGGCTTTAGAAGAGATTTCTATTGAATGGCCACCAAAAAAGGCCCCTAAGATATTGTGTAAAACGAAGTATTCAGGAATATCGCCAGGAACGGAGGTTGCAGCCTGGTCCGGACAGAAAAGATTGAGACCATCGGGTGGGTATCCTAGAAAAGTTGGCTACCAAAATATTTCAGAGATAATTGAGATTTCTGAAGAGGTTCAAGGATTCAATGTTGGAGATTTGATTTATACAAATCAAGGTCACATATCCCGCTTTAGCTGCGATCCAGCAGAAATTCTCGCAGTTCTTCCCAGTGATTATGAAGTGAAGAAGTATCTTTTTGCGTACATGTACCACTTAGGATTATGTGCACTTTCAACAGGTGCCAACTTTCAGGAAATGAAATCCAACATTTCAATCTTCGGCGGAGGAGTGCTTGGGGTAGCTGTGGCTGAATTAGCAGAATATCTCGGTTTTTCATCAACATTGGTGACCGATGTTGAGAAAAATTCTAGCTTAAACAAAATACGTTGCACGAGTGTTAGCAGAGAAAACTTCAGAACAAACTACTTGCGCTCAGATACTGAGTTTCAACAGTGTATTGTCACAACTAATAGCTGGGACGATTATAACCTTGGCCTATCAACTCTGGGTCATCGCGGAAGCATGACTCTACTGGGTTTTCCAGGTCGGGATGGGGCGTTACCAATAACAAATCCATTTTCCCCAGAATTGTTTTATGTGAATAATTTGTCAATATTCTCTACGCCAAGCTTACGAAATGACCTTTTCAATTCCAGGAACGAAACTTTGTCTTTGGGAGATTCAATAACTGAAATAGTTTCTCGAATATCAAATGGAGAGTTGGGTCATACATTCGATGATGTTGAAATTTACAGTTACTTGGAACTTGCGACTCTGTACGGCGATATAGAGTTTAGGAGAATAACGGCACCTACTGCCGGAATCGACTGGTCGATTGTATGAAGAGATGTGGGATTGTTGGTTATGGAAGAATTGGGTCAGGGCAGGGTCGTGATTACGAGCTATTGCCCCGCATATATTTTCCATATTCCTTAGCAGAAGCGATTGACCTTTCACATGAAGGATTTCTATCCGGTGTTTCTGATGTTTCTGCTGCTGCATTGAATCAAGTGCCAGCAGGAGTACAGAAATTCACCTCGCACGAAGAAATGCTAAACATGGTGCGATTAGACTTTTTGGCAGTGACAACAAGGGCACCAGACAGGTTCGCAATTTTTGAATTTGGAGTAAAGAAAGGGATCAAACTCTTTCACCTTGAAAAACCTTTATGCTCCTCATTTGTTGAATTAGATAAACTAAGGCTAGCCTGTGCTGACGGGGCAATCAATTTTACATACGGCACTCTCAGGCGGCACCTTCGGCCCTATCGTTTAGTTAAAGAGCTAATCGACTCTGCAAAATTTGGGAAAATAAAGAAAATTACTGTTAACTACGGCGCAGCAAATCTTTTCTGGACTCACCCACACTCAATCGATTTAATTCTTTTTTACATCGGAGAGCATCGTGAATTTAGAATTGATGATGTTGTTGGAGGAGCTGTCAACAGTAGGAGTTTTGAAAACCGGGAAGAGATAGTTACTGATCCGGAAATTGATTTGGTTGTTCTCAGTTTTGATGACGATAGGTCTGCAGAAATCACAAATATTCCAGCGCAGAGTATTTCAATTCAATGTGGGAGCTACGAGTTCAGAATCAATAAAGATGGGAGGGAAGTTGTTTTGCTAGATACGCTTGGAAGTGAATCAGTCATCTGGTCGGAAGTGGAACTAAAATCAACTGAGGGATTTAAACTAGTCCTAGACGGACTCTTGAGCCCCAACACATCTATGGAGACTTTTCATGGTAAGAGAGCAATGTTGGACGCAATCGAAGGACAAGAAATTCTATTCAAGATATGTTTAACTTTATTCTTAAAGCAAAAACCTAAATCTTTTTCTATCGATCAAAACAGATGCTATTTTAAAGCGATGGATGTCAGTGGTCTTTTTGCGTAGTGTGGCAACTTTTGAGAATGGGACAACAGATATTTTGGTATAAACTGACAAAACGTACCTGAACGCAGAATGGGTTTATCATAATCAAACTCACTCAGATATCTCATCATACTAACAGGAGGACAAGATTCTATAAAACAGCTCGAGCCTGCATCAATCGAACTTGATGCCCGGTAATGAAAAAGTTTATTTATAGATTTTCTCACTTATTACCCTTAAGAATCACTGATTTACTCCTTTGAAGATACTACCTAGAATGTCCAGAGAATTATGTTCTTATGTTAGTTCCTGATTGTCTCAAAATATAAAGACAAATGAATGTCATCTCTAAGTGGGCCACGTTAAAAATCGATTACAATATAAGTTTAAAAGCCGAAGTTGCTAAACTGCATCTGTATTTTATGTTTGGTTTTTTGTAGATAGAAAATTTATGGATCTGCCCTCTAGTATATTTAATCTAGATACAATTAGTAAGCGTTAAAGGAGGCCTTGGTTTAGACGTACAACCTGCCTATGTAGTGAATTTTAGTGACTAAATTGGAAAATACTGACTTCAGCCCCTTAGAATTAGAGCATGGCAAAGATTGCAATCACTGGTGGGGCCGGTTTCATAGGTTCGAACTTAGCTCATCGGCTGATTACCAAAGGCCACTCGGTCGTTGTAGTAGATGATCTTTCTACTGGACTTCTATCAAACATTGATCAAGATAAGTCCGAGTTCCACCAAGTATCAATTACTGACCTAAAAGCACTTAGCGCTGCACTCAGAAGTTGCGAAACGATATTTCATTTGGCTGCACGAGGATCAGTGCCTCGTTCCATCAAAAACCCTGTAGCAACACACAATGTAAACGCAACAGGAACTCTCAATGTTTTGGAAATTGCGCGCGAGAATGGTGCTCACGTAATCTTTTCTTCGTCTTCATCGGTTTATGGACGAAATACCCAATTACCAAAAGATGAGTCAATGTGGCTTGGACCAATGACACCCTATGCTGCCAGCAAACTTTCTGCCGAAGGGTATGTGCAGGCGTATGCTTCGGCGTATCAAGTTCCAACGACTCTCTTGCGATTCTTTAATGTTTTTGGTCCCCGCCAACGCCCGGACCATGAGTATGCAGCAGTACTTCCAAAATGGATTTGGCTTGCAATGCAAGGAAAAGCTATTGAAGTCTATGGTGATGGCTCAGCATCTCGCGACTTCACATATGTTGAAACTGTGATCGATATTGCTATAACGGCCATGAATGAGAAAGTCTTAACTGAAGGTGTTATGAACTTAGCTTACGGTAATCGAATATTCTTGAGTGAAACGATAAAAGTGTTAAAAAATCACTTTCCAGATTTACAAGTAAACTATATGGCCGAGCGCTTGGGTGATGTAAAAGAGTCACAGAATTCCCCAGAGCTGCTAAAGGACCTCTTTCCTAAGGTGCAACCCAAAGAGTTTGAAACCGCAATAGCTGAAACAGTCGAATGGCTCAAAGAGTTTGGTGAAAGTGTTGCCAACGGTCCTGCGACTAAGGATTAGCAGCCACTTTTATGTGTGGAATAACTGGCGGAGTCGGAGTTAGTGCGCCAAGCAGATCACTTCTAGATGATCAACTCAAATCAATCGAACACCGCGGCCCAGATGACACGGGAACATTTATAAACCAAGGAATTAGCCTGGGGATGTGTCGATTGGCGATTGTGGAAATTGCCGCCGGTAAACAGCCAGCTTCAGATCCTTCTGAAAAGGTTCACATTGTATGGAATGGTGAAATCTATAATTATCGCGAACTGCGCTCCGCGCTAGAACAACGTGGTGTGCATTGCAGAGATTCCAGCGAATCTGAAGTGGTCATTAATCTCTATTTAGAATTTGGCTTAGATTTCATTACCAAGCTCAATGGAATGTTCGCAATTGCGATTTATGATTCACGGAACAAATCATTTCATTTAATCCGTGATCGGATGGGCAAAAAACCCTTGTGGATCTCGGAACTAAATGATGGGACCTTGTTGTTCGCATCCGAAGTTCGCGCCCTAATGTTGGCGCGTCCAGATTGCACCTTACGAACAGAGATGGTTGCTGAGGTCATGCAATATGGTTATATCAATGCCCCAAATTCAGCATTCAAAGAGATCACTCAAGTTCCTCCTGCTTCGGTTTTGACCTGGCATGAAGGTAAGACTTTTACTAGAAAGTATTGGGAACCTGATTTTGATACGAAAGTTCAGATCTCATACGAAGAAGCTCTGGAAGTAACAAAAAAACTTATTGAAGAATCAGTCTCACGACGTTTGATTTCTGAGCGTCCTCTTGGATCATTCTTAAGCGGAGGTTACGACTCAACCATAGTTACTGCCTATATGGCGAAGTTAATGAGTGAAAAGGTTCAAACGTACTCAATTGGTTTTAATAGCGCACAATTCAATGAGGCCCACCAGGCTAAGCAAGTTGCTAACTACCTTGGGACCAATCATCATGAGGAAATTCTTAGCCCAGATTCTGCATTAGTTGTTGAAAAAATCTCGCATGTACTAGATCAACCCTTTGCCGATTCTTCAATTGTGCCTACGTATCTCTTAGCCAAATTCGCACGTGAAAATCTCATTGTTGCACTAGGCGGAGATGGTGGCGATGAGGTGTTTGGTGGCTACGACCGATATTTAGCAGCACCTGTGATGCAAAAACTCAATCTATTTCTGGGTCTTGGACGATCAGGGTTAAAGTTTGCAGGACAACAAACCTTTGGCAATACACGAAAGATTAATCGCGTTGGTTCACAACTTTCTTCAAAGGCTTCACTTGCAGCGAGATATAGTTCGATTTTATCTTTAACTCAGCCTAATGATTTATTGATTCTCCTTAATCCTCATTTCCAGAGCAAAACAGCAGAATTTGAAAGCCTCAGCCAATTTGCTTCTGGAAATCTTTCATCCTTTGATCGAATGACTCGCTCTGATCTGGGTGCGTATCTACCAGGGGACTTGCTAGTAAAAGTGGACATTGCAACTATGGCAAATAGTCTAGAGCTTAGATCACCGATGTTGGACGTCAATGTCGTCGAGTGGGGCATATCACTTCCACGTAAATACAAGATAAAAGGATTTGAAACAAAACACATTCTGAAGGATGTAGCACGTTCATTAGTCCCAGCAAACTTAATTGATCGCCCAAAGATGGGTTTTGGAATTCCTAGAGCGGAATGGTTGCGCACTGGAATGAAAGAAATGACAATTGACACACTTACAGATATGACCGCTGCTCAACGCGGATGGCTAAATCCTGTTGAGGTTAAAAAAGTATTGGATCTTCACATGGCTGGCCAGGACAAAGACAACATCATTTGGCCGATGTTGATGCTAGAGCTTTGGGCTAGGACTTGGCTCGATTAGCAATTTGTTTTTTGTAAAGCACTTCATGATCGTTCACTAGTCGCTTTACCCCAAAGTTTGCCAGAGTGAACTCTTGTGCAGAGGCTCCCATCTGGACTCGCATCTCTGCACTTTTAGATAGTTTCTCAAGAGCGTCAGCAATTTGTTGTACATCTAAGCTAGTCACAATTCCAGTGATTCCATCTAAAACCACCTCAGGTACTGATCCAACTCGTGTAGTTACAACCGGCAACCCTGCCATCCCGGCTTGAATCAAACTCAATGGGGTTCCTTCATTATCGCTTGTGAGAATAACAACATCTGCGGCCGATAAAACTTGCTCCATGTCGCTCTGCCAACCTAAAACTTGCACAGGTAAATCTTCGCGTTTAATTCTCTCTCGACAATTTTGCAATAATTCACCATCTCCGGCTATAAAGAATTCAATCGCAAGGCCACGTTTCTTGAACTCAGATACAACATCCAAAAATCTATCGGGACGCTTGATCTGAGTTACGCGGCCAATGAAGGCACATTGGAGAGTTTGTTTTGATAAACCCAAAACCCCTATAGAGTCTTTTTTGTTTGGTAATTTTCCAATTTCTAACCCCGGTGGCATTAACCCGAATTTTTCTGGTTTACCGATACCTTCCAGCAACAAGTCCTGTCGTACCTTGTCGCCCACGGCTAAGAGTTGATGGGTGAATATTGCTAAAATTCTTTCTGCTAACACCACTAGCGATCTCTTAAAAGAGCCAAAGTAACCATTCAATAAATGTCCATGAAATGTGTGGACGCGAATTGAAGGATGAAAAGAAAGAATTGATGCGATGCGACCTAAGAAACCAGCCTTAGCGGTGTGAGTATGGATTACATGGGGTTTAAAGCTTCTAATTTCTTTAACTAAAGTATAAAAAGCTCGCAAATCGCCACCCAAGCTAACCCTTCGGCCAAACCCTTCGATGCGGATGGCACTAACATCATTTGCGACAATGTTTAGATAATCAGCCTCATCATCAGCACAAAAGCCTGTATAGAGTCGGTGGTCGAACTCAGATGAGTTCATGTTTCGCATTAACCCTGAAACCTGTACCGCTGGACCACCCACATTCATTCGGGCGATAATTCGCATGACCCTAATAGGGCTCAAAGCATCTGTACTCACAGGCCTATCTTTCCCTAATTTCACATTAGAAGGGCTTAAAGTCCGATAGTTAAGGTATGCGCTGAAACTGGTGCTGAGAGGTTAGGATTCCATCCGTGAGTGTTCCTCAACCCCAAGTCCTGGCCATTATTGGCCAAGGTTATGTTGGATTGCCTCTAGCTATGGCCGCAGTTGATGCTGGCTGGATGGTGATTGGGATCGATAACTTTGCTGCCAAGGTTACCCAAATCAATAGTGGCTCAAGTCCTGTGGAGGACATCTCTGACAATCAATTACAGTCGGCCATTTCAAATGGTACCTACAAAGCCACCACCGATTTATCTGCAGTTGC
>Ga0070374_10000402_pt1 | contig 17361 bp, 16 predicted proteins | sample LauGreSuBDMM15SN_2_FD_66374 | JGI IMG/M metagenome (GOLD analysis project Ga0070374, IMG submission 66374) | Freshwater lake microbial communities from Lake Michigan, USA - Su13.BD.MM15.SN (version 4) (version 4) | ecosystem: Environmental > Aquatic > Freshwater > Lake | place: Lake Michigan...
TCTTTGCCTTCAATCAGGGCAAGATTCTGCGCTCGTCCCGTTGAGAAATTATCTATAGCGGTGACTGTGTGACCTTCAGAGGTGAGCCGCTCGCAGAGATGGGAGCCAATAAATCCTGCACCACCAGTTACCAATATTCGCATGCTGTTATCTTACTTCAACTGGCGTAACTGGGTAACTTACAAGCCCATTAGTTTGGCTTGGCGATCAAAGTCCGGAACAGTGTTACGCACCTCATCGAAACTTCCCGTTGCTAACACCTTACCCTTTGATAAATAGACAACTAAGTCTGCACTTCGCACCGTTGACAATCGGTGGGCAATCATCACAACAGTCGTTGATCCGCGTAGAGCATGAATTGCGTCAGCAATGCTTGCTTCGGTTTCCCCATCAAGAGAACTGGTCGCCTCGTCAAGCACCAACAAATGTGGGTGTGTAAACATTGCACGAGCAATCCCAAGGCGTTGCCGTTGACCACCACTGATTTTAGCTCCGCGCTCGCCCACTTGTGTATCTAGGCCTTCGGGTAAATTTAAAACAAAGTCATCCAGATTTGCAACTTTCAAAGCGGTCATTACTAAGTCGTCGGTGGCTTCTTCTTCGGGATACCCTAGTGCGACATTCTCACGTATCGTACCTGCGGAAATAACGACATCTTGAGGGACGTAGGAGACTGCTCCCGGCCACTTTGCAACCGCCGATAGAGGCGATATTCCCGAGATTAAAACATTTCCTTTGTCAGGATTTAATACACCTAATAAAACATCGATAATGGTTGTCTTTCCCGCACCCGAGGGGCCAACAAATGCAACTGATGTGCCTGATGGGATTGTGAGCGTGATATCAGAAATCGCTGGAATTGACTTGTTTGGATAAGTCAGAGAAACGTTTGCAACTTTAATTTCAGATCGAAAGCCTTCATGAACAATATCTACAGTGTCATCAACATTCTCAATCATTGGGGAATTACCAAGAACGTCAATAAGGTCGAGCGTCGGGGATGCTTGGCCAAGGCTCCCACGAATCATAATCGACCCTTGTTGTACTCTTAATACGGCAGGTGCAATCCGTGTACCGGCAGCCAAGAAGATTGCCAAGGTGGCCACTGCGTGTGTTGCATCTTGTAAAATGAACTGCGCAGCACCAATTAAAAGTGCACCCAATACGACTGTTGTTTCAATGACATATTTACTTACATAAGGCAAGAAATTAATCTCAGCCGATGCGTCCGCTAACGCAAATCGCAACTTACCGATTTCCCGCGAATAATAATCACGGCGATTTCGGACAACTGATTCCCTGTACGACCCAAACACTTCAACAATCTTCTCATTACTAGTGATATTTAATTCTGAACTTTTAGTCCCGAGTGCGCCAGCTCGAACGTGCATAAATCGGTACAAGAAGTACCCAATTAAAGAAAAAACGGCAAAGGTGCCAATTGCGGTGGTGGGGTCAACCGCAAATAGACCAATCGCCATGATTAGAAGAAGGGACAAATCAGAAACTAAGACGACTGCCGTAGCGAGGACTTGCAAAACTATTAACTCCACACCTCTAGTTACGGCATAGAGTGTTTCTTGTGTGGTTTTGGCTTGAACTGTGAGCAAAGGTTGGGCAAGTAAGCGCGCGATAAGATTTGCAGAAATCAGCGCTCCGCGACGACTCAAAAAAAATAAAATACGACGTGTAAAGAAGATGGATAAAATAGTTCTTCCCACCAAAAGTAATACTGCGCCAACTCCAAGGATTGTGGCTTGCGTTTGGAATGTGGATTCAGAAATATGCAAGAGCCGGAGAGCCGAAGCAACTCTGTCACCTGGTGGATTTGATTGGAGGCCCGTTACCGATAATGCACCCAATAAACCAATCGCGACCACACCCAAGAGGTCAAGAGCGGCCATGCAGATCTGCACAATTGCGACAGCTATTACTTTCCTTTGGTCGCTTCTGGAAAGAACCTGCATCGATCGGACAATCGCGCTCTGTCGCCAACGGCCAGGTAGCTTAATCAAAGGCGTTCGATCCAAGTGCGTTGGACTGTAGGCATGACGCCAACCTTATCAAATCGCTCGCACTTAATGATTATAAAGTTGCAGGCACTAGTCTTATTACATGCGCTTATACATCGCTGGAATCAACGGAATGGTTGGTTCTGCCATTGCCTTTGAGGCTAATGCCCAAGGCTTGGAAGTCAGCGGGAAATCTTCAAAAGAGATTGACCTAACTGATCGAAAAGTCGTTTTTGAAGAAATTCAAAGAAACAAACCTGATGCTCTGATAATTGCTGCAGCTAAAGTTGGCGGCATTGGGGCAAATTCAAAAATGCCAGTTGATTTTCTATCAGTAAATCTGCAAATCCAAACAAATTTATTGGATGCTGCACATAAGGCTAATATCAATAAGGTTCTCTTTCTTGGTTCCTCCTGCATTTATCCAAAGTTTGCACCTCAACCTATTATTGAATCCGCACTCTTAACCGGTGAACTAGAACCCACAAATGAATCGTATGCAATTGCAAAAATTGCTGGTCTAAAACTGGTTGATGCTTATCGACGACAATTTGGGCACCATTGGATATCTGCAATGCCAACAAATCTTTATGGCCCAAGAGATAATTTTGAGTTAGAGACCGCCCACGTATTACCTGCACTCATTCACCGCTTTCATGAGGCCAAAGTAAATAATGCAACGGAAGTTGAGATATGGGGTGACGGATCTCCACTTCGAGAGTTCTTGTACGTGGGTGACCTAGCTCGAGCTTGTCTAGTTTTATTGAATCAATACGATGACTCTGTAGCAATAAATATAGGAAGTGGGCAAGAAATTTCAATCCAGAAACTTGCTCAGATGATTTCTAAAGTTGTCGATTACTCGGGGGAAATTGTTTTTAATGAGAACCGTCCAAACGGTACCCTCCGAAAACTCCTAGATAGTTCGAAAATTGCACAAATAGGTTGGTCGCCGCAAGTCAAACTAGAAGATGGAATAGTTTCAACCTATGATTGGTTTTTAGAGCACTACGTAAAGGAGCCAACGCTATGAAACGTGCCTTGATTACAGGGGTTACCGGGCAGGATGGTTCCTATCTCGCGGAATTACTTCTTGAAAAAGGCTATGAAGTGCATGGCGTTATCCGTCGCAGTTCGACCTTTAATACTTCGCGTATTGAGCATATTTATAAAGACCCACACGAGACAGATCGTCGATTTCATCTACATTATGGCGATGTCACGGATGGAGTTGGCATATCCAATCTCATACGCGAAATTGAGCCACATGAGATTTATAACCTAGCCGCACAAAGCCACGTCAAGGTTTCTTTTGAGATGCCTGATTACACCGCTCAAGTCGATGCAGTTGGGACCATCCGTTTACTCGAGGCTATCCGTGCTGCAAAGATTGACACAAAGTTTTATCAAGCCTCAACGTCAGAACTTTATGGAAGCACTCCTCCACCCCAGTCAGAAGCCTCCCCTTTCGCTCCACAAAGCCCATATGCCGCCGCCAAGCTGTATTCCTATTGGGTAGTTCGTAACTACCGTGATGCATATGGTCTTCATGCTACAAACGGAATCCTGTTTAACCATGAATCACCTCGTCGCGGCGAAACCTTTGTAACTCGTAAGATTACAATGGCAGCAGCAAGAATCAAATTGGGTCTTGAATCTAAACTTTATTTAGGTAATCTCAACGCTATCCGTGACTGGGGATTTGCTCCGGAATATGTGGAAAGCATGTGGCTCATGCTTCAAGAAGAAAAACCCGACGATTATGTTGTCGCTACAGGTGTTGGTGCGACTGTGCGTGATTTTTGTGAAGCCTCATTCCTTGCCCTTGGTTTAAATTACGAGGATTACGTAGAAACAGAAACACGATACACACGCCCAACAGAAGTTGATGCTTTAATTGGTGACCCATCGAAGGCTCAAGAAATGCTTGGGTGGAAAGCAAAGACACACTGGAAAGAGCTTGCGCAAATTATGGTTGAAAGCGATTTAAAGAAGTTTTCCAGATAAAACAAACATTTAATGAATTGGAGAGCTCAAATCTTTACCAGGTGCCAGCGTCTGATTAGTGCTTAATAGTTTGTCTCAAGATAATTTTAATTCTAGCTAGCGCCGTCCAAAAGAAGCTGGCAAAAAGCACAACAGGTCCACCCAGGAGATTCTTCCGTATTTGGTGTTTCTGATTATGGACTAAGAAAATCCCCTGGTCAGCTCGCCCCCCAGGCTCAATTGAGGCATAAATTTCTGAAACCCGACGTGCTTTGGAATTCTGAATAACTCTAAGAACTAAATCAAAGTCCGCCGCAAGTGAGTACGAAGTATTAAATGCACCAAGATCTTTAAGGACATTTGTTCGAAAAATCATGGCCTGGTGGCAACCACCTCGACGGGTGAATGCGAAACTCAAACTCGTAATGTCACGAGGGGAATAACCATAGGCTTTGTTCTGGCTAGAACTTTCAATGCGGTAGCCACCAATAATGGCACCTACTTTATTTTGAGATATGCAACCGACCGCATGAGCCAAGGTTGTTGTAGAGGCGAATTTGTCTCCAGCATTCATAAACCAGGTAAATTCTCCCGAAGCCGCGCCTAGCCCCTCATTCATGGCTTGGTAAATACCTGAGCCGCTTTGTTCTATAAGTACTATTCTCGACTCAATTCGCTGCAGATCTTGAGCAACGGCAAGGGTGGCATCACTAGATGAACCAATAACAATTACCATCTCCCAATCATTAAATGACTGTTCGAGAAGACTTTGGTGGGTAGCTTCAAGCCCTGCCCGGTGATCTTTAACAATAGTTATTACAGAAACCCTTACCACGAAGCACCTTTCCTTTAATTTAAAATGACTCAAAACCAGTTTAACAGGACTACCATTCCTATATGAAGCGCGTGATGATAGTTACGAACTCGCTTTCCGGGGGTGGCGCAGAAAGATCTATGAATTTGCTTTCCAATGAGCTCACAAAACGAGGCTGGCCTGTTTTGTTGGTCCCAATTAATTCTGGTACGCAGGACCAAGTCGTACCAGAGTGTGATGTGATTCCATTGGAGCGCAAATGGAACGGATCTTTTGTGAACACAATTGCTGCTCTTTGGAATTTTAACAAGGTTGTTAGTTCATGGCATCCAGATGTTATTGTCTTGAACTGCGATCTACCTGAATTATTCGGCGCTGCGCTCTTTGGTAAGCATAATCTTGTGGCACTAGAGCACACCAGCAAACCTTGGGGTCAAAGGAAATTTCTCGGGAAAATTGTTCGCCGAGTCCTAAGATTACGCAAAACAACTTGGGCGGCTGTATCGACGCACTTAAGCATCTGGCCAACGAGTGAAAAGCCGCATGCTGTATTACAGAACTCGGTCTTGCTCCCTAAAGAAAGTAAGACACAAGTCGGAGAAAGTGAGATTAAACGTCTTATATTTATCGGGAGATTGAGTCGTGAAAAAAGACCAGAATTAGCTTTCGAAATAGCAAAGATTACGAACTTGGAATTAGTCATCATTGGTGATGGTTTTATGAAAGAAGACCTGGAGAAAAAAGCAAGTCATGAATCGATAAAGGCGACTTTCTTGGGGTGGGTTGAAGACCCTTGGTCAGAAATTCAACTTGGAGATTTACTTTTAGTAACCTCATCATTTGAGGGTGATGGCCTTATTGTGATTGAAGGCCTAGCACATGGAATACCTATGTTACTCGCTGATATTTCTGATCTGCGACGATTCGATTTTCCTGAGAAACACTACTGTAATACAGCTGAGGACTTCATTAACAGAACTCGGAAGTATGGAAACAAACTTGGACAATTGACTGTTGGGAGTGATATCGCATCATTGATTCTTGGTTCAAGAGTGATTGGAAAAGTTGGTGATGAGTGGATCAAACTTCTAGAAACAGCATCATAAAGCGTACATGCACCATTTGTTGATTTAGATAAGCGTGAGAACAAGTGGTTTCATGTGCCTATTTGAAGATAAGGATATAGTTTCGCCAAATGAGTAAGACACTAGGAACGCTGAGAATTGCTGGCATCATTCATGAGCATCATGGATACCTTTCACCTGAAATATGGGGAGGATTCGCGATTTATCCAAATTCACTACGGAAGGGATTCTCTAATATTCTAGACTCACCTGTTACAAATCTTATCCAAGCGGGTGATCGAATTCTCAATGATTTGCAAATTACTACACAAATTTCAAATTACTCTAGAGTAAAGAATAAGATTTTTCCTGAAAACTATTTTAATCAAATTCGTTCAGCTTTTTTGAAATATGACCCTAACAAGAAGACAATTATATATCATCACATGAACTCATTTGGACTTCCACCAGCATGGCTGCTTAAGGTCAATCAATATTACAACTTGAAACTAGTTACCTCAATTGTGGATTTCCAAGAACATGTATTTCCAGAATTCTTAGGTGTAAAAATATATGAACAACGACAAAGAAACTATGAAATAACACTCGGATTGGCGAGCTTTTTTGTTACGGCATCACCCTTCCTGGTGGAGAGTGCAAATATTTTTCTGGGAATTGATAAAGAGAAGATAATAGTTGCACCATTGGGTTGGGATCACATGCCTGACTTGAGTGTGATCGAGTCAAGGGCTGTGGAAACTTTGGTAGATATTTCGAAGCCCTATTTTCTTTTCCCCTCGAAAGCCTGGGCACATAAAGGTCACCTGGAACTCATTTCATCATTTAATGGGCTTGGAGGGGAGATGAATTTAGTTCTTGTTGGCGGGTTGGATGCGCAAAAAAAGAGTTTAGAGAAAGCCATTCAAGATTCTGGACAAGAAGATTCAATTTCAATTTTGGGATACCAGAATGAAAGTGATCTTTATGCACTCATATATCGTGCGGATGGATTGGTGTTCCCTTCAATTTATGAGGGGTTCGGTCTTCCCTATATTGAGGCGGCGCAATTGAGAACTCCTGTTATAGCTTTTGAAAATGAATCGGTTAATCACCTCCTGGGGAAATCGGGTGCTTATTTGCACCCACAAGGTGAGTTTGGACAAATGATGGAATCGCTACCTTTTTCTTTACATGATTCAAGAAGGGAGTCAATTATTGAAGAGGCATTCAAGAGGACCGAAGAGTTAACTTGGGAAAATACGGCACGAAAAACCCTTGAAATGTACGTTGCGGCAGTACGATACTCCTGAAATTCTGTCGGTGTTCCACCTTCTTTATTTCAGAATCCATCTGCACACACACTAAAGGAAGCTGTGACACTCAGTGCATAATCAGAGAATGAAATGGAATTTTGATGCGTGAATTAACTAAATCAATTGCACGACGAACTACAGATTCTCGTTTCCTTCGAACGTATTTTGTTGGCGAAGGAATTGACATAGGTGGAGCACCTGACCCTTTGTCTTTATACACTGACTTCTTTCCTTTGATGAAGTCTGTAAAAGTTTGGGACATGCCTGATGGCGATGCCGAGATTATGGAATCCGTTAATAATGAGACTTATGATTTCGTTCATAGTTCGCACTGCTTGGAACACCTTCAAGACCCAATAGAGGGAATAAAAAATTGGTTCCGAATTTTGAAACCAGGTGGTCACCTGATTGTGACAGTACCGGAAGAAGATCTGTACGAGCAAGGTATTTTTCCTAGCACTTTTAACTTTGACCATAAATGGACCTTTACAATTTACAAAGAATCAAGTTGGTCACTAAAAACTATTAATGTCTTAGAGATGTTGTCTGGATTGGGCTCAACGGCTGACATTAGGCTAATTGGAGTAGAAGACCGCTTATACCGCTACTCGCTTCCCAGGTTTGATCAGACTTCTACTCCAATAGCAGAGTCAGCGATTGAATTCATTATAAGAAAGCGCTTGCCGGTAGAGGTCCAATTAGGGGGAAGAAATGTAGGGAAAGATCAACCGCCTGCCCGCCTTCGCGTTTATTACAACCAATATGGAATAGATTATGCAAGGATGAAAGAAGCAAATTTCGGGGCACCTCCTTTTAGGGATGAGAGCGATTTATGAGCAAGGACTATTTTGACTCGTATTTCAATGAAACCCACGATTAGTCTTCCACTAATATCAATTGGAATTCCCCTTTACAATTCAGAGAAAACCCTCAGGTACGCACTCGACTCACTTTTAGCACAAACATATTCAAATATTGAATTCATTATTTCAGATAACTGCTCAACTGATTCGACTGCAAGTATATGCATGGAATATCAAAAAGTTGATAAGAGAATAATATTCCACCAGCAAAATTCAAATATTGGGCCAGCTGAGAATTTTGGTTTTGTGCTAGGACAGTCAACTGGTGATTTCTTTATGTGGGCCGCTGGAGATGATTTCCGGTCTCAGAACTTTGTCGAAGTAAATCTAAATTACTTACAAAGTAACCCGAGCTGCGTAGCATCAACTTCACCAAATATTCATCAAGACCAAGACTACGAGACAAAAAACCTCGTGACTTATTCCCTCGAAGGCACAAGAACCGAGCGATACAAGTCATTCTTCCAACTCCCAGGGGCTTCCCACGGAATTTTCTATTCACTGATGAGAACAAACGCGATTAGATCTTGCCCTTTTGTATCCAGTAAATTCTTCTGGGGATGGGATTGGGCAATAATATTGTTTTTGGCAGACCTCGGATCGATTCATCGTTCTAGGGAGGGATTAACAATTTTTGGTGCTGGTGGTGTGAGTCGAACAGGTGATGTGTATAAATCTTTAGGTATAAATGGAATTCGGCGGCTACTCCCATTCGCACGTTTCAATAAAGTAGTAATTGAGTTGACGGAAAATTGGTCCAGAAATGAGAGAGCTTATATCAACTATTTACTTTTTAGCTTGAATTTAAAAACTCTTTTAAAAAGTAATAGAATTTCGTTGGTATTTTTTTACTTCTTAAAGCAGCTTTTTAAAATAACGATAAATTTTATGCGGAAATTTTGGACTTAGAGAGTATTTCTGAAAGTACATATAAATGGCTTAAAGAAGTGAATTTCGGGGCGACTCTGAATTTCAATTTGTTTTGCAACGCTACAAGGGAGGCTACCTCATGTAGAATTCCGATGATGGTATTCGCTCTAAAGATGAAGGAGATTTTAGGTTACTTGGGGAAATCCATCACGAAACTCCTAAATACAGACCGAACTAGCGATATTCACCAATATCATTAGCGTATGAAAGCAGTAATTCTGGCAGGAGGTCGTGGGACGCGACTTGCTGAAGAAACACATATAAAACCAAAGCCCTTGGTTGAGGCTTCCGGGCAGCCATTAATTTGGCATATTATGCAAAATTATGCGAGACACGAAGTTACTGATTTCATTGTTCTCGCAGGATATAAAGGCCAGTACATTCGAGAGTACTTTGCTGATTTCTGGTTACATCAAGCCGACGTGACATTTGATTTATCAACGCCAGATCGTGAGATACATGAAGTAAGAAGCTTGCCTTGGAAAGTTACCGTCCTCGATACTGGGATTGACACAAACACAGGTGGACGAATTGCTCGGCTCAGAAATTCACTTACTGACGACTTCCTTCTAACATACGGCGACGGTGTATCTGATGTGAATATCAGGGAGTTGATTACCGCTCACAAGAATTCTGGAAATATAGCAACTCTTACAGCCGTGCAGCCACCAGCACGTTTTGGAGCTTTAAACCTAAACGGGGACCAAGTTGTAAATTTTCAAGAGAAGCCAGATGGTGAAGGAGCTTGGGTTAACGGCGGATTTCTTGTTCTAAGCCCGGAAATTTTTGACTACCTTTCCGGCGATGAAGCATCCTTGGAAATAGATGCACTTCCAAAAATCGCAGAAGCAGGCAAACTGGGGGTCTACAAGCATTCAGGTTTCTGGCAACCAGTTGACACTATCCGAGATCTTCAAAGACTCGAAGAGGCGATTTCAAAAGGCGCACTTCCGTGGGTTTAAAGCAGAAACTCTGGCAAGACAAGAATGTCTTGATAACTGGCCACACAGGTTTCAAAGGTTCGTGGTTAACGCTAATGCTTTCAGAATTAGGTGCGAAAGTTGTTGGCCTTGCTCTTCCTCCAACCGAACCACAATCACTTTATGTCGATGCAAAGATTTCGAGTTTGCTTGAGCGAGAATATATTCAAGACATACGTAATCTACCAGAAATCAATAAAGTCTTTGAGAGTGAAAGAATTGATTATGTAATCCATTTAGCCGCTCAAGCCTTAGTAAGAAATTCAGTGAGAGATCCACTCGAGAGCATCACCACAAACATAACTGGGACTGCAAATGTGGTCATGGCCGCGTTAAATTCTAAAACTGTTATGGGAATAACTGTCGTGACAACAGACAAGGTGTATAAGAATCTTGACTGGGCATGGCCATATAGAGAGTCAGATACGTTGGGTGGGAACGACTCTTACAGCGCATCAAAAGCTGCTTCTGAGTTGATTGTTAACGCGCTTGCGACTTCTAATAATCCGCGAGAGATTCCAGTAACGACAGTGAGGGCGGGTAATGTAATCGGCGGCGGCGATTGGGGTGAGGAACGATTGGTTCCAGATCTAATCCGATCCATCATGTCGTCTTCGGTTTTAACAATTAGAAATGCGAATGCCACACGACCTTGGCAATATGTTCTAGATTGTTTGTATGGCTATCTTCTTGTTGCACAGGCACATCTTGAACAGCAACCACATTTACCAAATGCCTTTAACTTTGGTCCTAAAGAGTCCCTAACTGTCGCCGAGCTAGTTAGACTTTTTGAAGAATCCTTGAATCGGCAAGTTCCTTTTGAAATTTTGGAGTCCAATATCCAGGAGCATGGGAGATTAGCCCTGGATTCGCATCGTGCCGAATCCCTACTCGGTTGGAAGCCGTCTCTCACGCCCCGACAATCAATCACGCAGACCGCTGATTGGTACAGTAAGTTTTTGGCTGGCAGTGATGCACAAGAGTTGATGCGCGATGAAACCAAAAAGCATCGGGGTAATGCGTGGTGAAATGTCGTGGGTGCGGTGAATTGCTTTCACTCACTTTTTTGGACCTTGGATCCAGTCCTATCGCCAACGATTTGATTACACCTGAGAATCTCAACAGTCCAGAAATTCATTATCCGCTGCACGCAATGACATGTACCGCTTGCGCTTTAGTTCAACTTCCCGAAGTGGCACTAAGAGAGTCACTATTCCGTTCTGATTACGTGTATTTTTCCTCATACTCGACATCTTGGCTCGCTCATGCCAAAGATTATGCGTCTTTAATGACTTCTCGACTGAATTTGGGCAATGAAGATCTTGTAGTAGAAGTTGCAAGCAATGATGGCTACCTCCTGCAGTACTTTGCAGAAGGTGGAATTCAAGTACTTGGTGTTGAACCAGCCTCCGGAGTAGCCGAAGTTGCCATCGCCAAAGGCATTCCAACAATTATTGATTTCTTTGGCGAAGCGATTGCCAGGCAGTTAGCCGAGAAGACAAAACCGAGACTAATGTTGGGTAACAATGTTTTAGCTCATGTGCCGAATATTCATGATTTCATTAAAGCTTTTTCACTGTTGATTGATGATGATGGACTAGTAACATTTGAATTTCCGCACCTATTGAATCTACTCCGAAATAATCAGTTTGATACGATCTACCATGAGCATTATTCTTACTTAAGTGTTACTGCCCTGAAACCCATCTTTGAGTCTCACGGGCTCAAGATTGTAGATGTAGAAAAACTAAGTACACATGGTGGGTCAATTCGGATTTTTGTAGCCAAGTCAGAATCAATTTGGGAAACACAAGATGTTGTCAAAGCGACCATGAATGAGGAATCTTTATTTGACCCAAGAGATAGAGCCGTCTTAACTTCTTTGCACGAACGAACCTTGAGGACAAAAATAGACCTTGTCGCCGAACTTGTTAAATGTAGGAAAGAAGGAGTTCGCGTTGCTGCCTATGGAGCTGCAGCCAAAGGCAATACACTCCTTAATTACTCTGGAATAGACTCCGATTTGATCGAATATGTTGTCGACCTAAATCCACATAAACAGGGAAGTTTTCTTCCTGGATCGAGAATTCCCATTGTCAGCGAACAGGTATTGAATGAGAATCCCCCTGATATTTTGTTAGTACTTCCTTGGAACATCATCGATGAAGTTAAGCTGCAACTTAACCAACTATCAGGAGAGGGTATGAAATTTCTTCGAGCAATCCCACGCTTGGAATACATCTAATATGCTTTTCGTGCCCCTTCAAATTGGTGGAACTTTTGGAATCATTGAGCCAACTAAATCTGACGATCGTGGCTTTTTAACACGAATTTGGGAAGTAAATACTCAACTAGGCCAATTCAAACTAAAACAATCTAGCTTCGTTACAAACCCTAGATCAGGCACGCTTAGAGGGTTGCACTATCAAGATGAACCTCACTCGGAAAACAAAGTAGTCCTATGTGTGACTGGAAGAGTATTTGATGTCATTCTTGACCTTCGTAAGGATTCAAAAACAAGTGGAAAATATTTTTCCTATGAGATCGGTGCTGGCTGTGAGTTTCTTGGATTATTCGTTCCAAAGGGTTGCGCCCACGGATACCTCACGATGGATTCAGATTCCTCTCTCGTGTATTACATGGATCAGGAATATTCCGCAGAACATGCACGGGGACTACGCTGGAATGATCCAAAATTCTCGATCAAATGGCCAAGCAATCCTTTAATAATCTCTGAACGCGACGCCGATTGGCCCATGATTTAGTTATGAAACGAAGAGTCTTGCTGCTTGGCTGCACGGGTGAAATTGGCTCAAGACTCACCCTATTGTTGCTTGATTCTGGATTCGAAGTGTTCGGAGTTCGAGGGACAAGAAAGTGTTCTATTACAAATGCATCACACTCATGCAAGCAAGTGGATCTTCTTTCCGAGTCCGTTGACATCGGATTTGACGACATCAAACCCGAAATATTGGTTCATACAGCTTGGGTAACTAAGCCCTCTGAGTTTTGGACATCTCCGAAGAATTATCAATGGCTCGATGCCAGCAAACGTTTCATCGAGTCCTTCGAGTCAAGTGGCGGGAAATATCTAGTTGTTACAGGAACTTGTGCTGAATACACATGGGAGAGCCAGGGAGATCTCGATGAATCTTCACCCGAGTTGCCGAGCTCGGTATATGGCAACTCAAAACTTGAACTTCTCAACTGGCTAAGGGGGCGAACTTTGCCGTTTCTTTGGACTCGAACTTTTTTTCAATTTGGTGGGAATGAACTCGTAGGGCGCTTAATTCCGTCAATTATCGACTCTCTACTACGCGGCGAGGAATTCGTTGTTCGAAACGGGAATGACGTTCGTGATTTTGTTTTTGTCGATGATGCCTCTTATCTGCTCAATAATTTAATTGTCAAAAGATCCTCAGGCATTTTCAACTTAGGTACTGGAGTAGGTATTAGAATTGAAAATTTAGCGGAAATGTTAGGTAGAATGCTGCTACGTGAGGACCTGGTAAGGATTGAGGGCACTGACGTTCCGAGTAGTTCAATCATCTCCAATCCAGCCAAATTAATTTCGGTTACTGGTGAATTCACCTGGACTCCATTAGAAGAAGCATTATCAAAGAGTATTAACTCTCGAATGTACCGTTAATTTCCATACACCTGGCATATTTTTCAATAATGGGGGGCCACTAGGGAAATATCAAAACCGAGCCACTCCACTCTCTCCGCGTCCACAGAACGAATTGAGAGAGATTGGTCCGATAGACTTGACTCGAATTGAATTTGCAATTGGAAGAATGATTCGAGAAATAACTACTTCCCGAAGATGCGAGGGCATGACATGAGTTACACGGATGACTATTCAGAGAAAATTCCAGATGACGCGAATTTCAAGGCTATGCGCGAAAAGTCCAAGATACAAATGGGCGAAGACCTAGAATTGCGAAAGCAAGCAATCGAATTGACGGTGCTTGCAGATAAATACAAGTACGGATATCAATGGGAATGGTGCGGTGTTCCAATTATTAGGCACCCAGACGACATTGTTTTGCAGCAGGAAATAGTCTGGAAATTGAAACCACGAAAAATCATTGAAACAGGAGTGGCGAGAGGTGGAAGTTTGGTGCTTTCATCAAGCTTGATGAGTTTTTATCATGATTCAAGCAAAGTGCTTGGTATTGATTTAAAGATTTTTGACCATGCGCGTGCATCACTCTCGGATTGGCTAATGAATGGAAGAATTGAGATCTTCGAAAGCGACTCAACAAGTTCTATTGCCATCAAAAAAGTTGAGCATTTTCTCGATGGAGATTCACAACCTATCCTTTTAGTGTTGGACAGCAACCACTCGGAAGAACATGTGCTTAACGAGTTGAATGCTTTAGGACCCCTGATCCCGCGAGGCAGTATTATTATGGTCGCTGACACGATAGTTCAAGAGATGCCCCATGGTTACTACAAAAATCGCCCTTGGGGACGTGATAACAACCCTCTCACGGCCATCAACCGATTCCTATCAGAAAATCACGAGTTTATTATCCACAAGGAATGGTGCAAACGAAGCCTAATGGGTGAATGTAGAGATGGAATTTTAGTAAAAATCTAAGTCAAGATTTAAACATCAATTTTCCTCAATGAAGCACAAGCTGAAATACACGACCTCAGAATTTTCTGAAGAATTCTCGCGATTTTGTCTGAAGTGAGCTAGCCGTAATTTCCAAAACAAGTTTCGAGGAAAGCAAAATAAGCATTTGAACCTGAGTGAAAAATTACCGAGACAATTTCTTCTTTAGAGGGTGAGGTATCTAGCGTTTTTCAACGCTGGTCTTATTTTGCATGAGCTTTCTTATAAAAATTCCTTAAAATCAACTTAAAACTTCGCCCTGAAAAACGCCCTATGGCGAGGCCCAAGCAAACTGTTGCGAATGGAAACAGCACGGGAATCACAAACCTTCGATCTGCTTGAAAAATTGCTGCTTGCAGAGCCAAGGAAATAAATGTGACCAAAAGTGCTATTCCCCAAGCCCGGTGCTCTCGAAATCTCAATAATATGATTCCAGAGAGTAATGTAACTAAGCTAAATAAGCCAAGAATATAGTCAAACGTCGAATTACCCTTAATACCGAAGGCTATAAGAGCTTTATCAAAACCGTATCCAATTTCTTGCAGAGGCCGTTTCTTCCAAATTTCTAGTGATTTTTTTGTCAGATCTGAATTCTGTTGTTCCGGAGATACTTCGGGATCAAGCTCAATTAGATCTTTAGGATTATTTTTAGGATCAACTCGCCACTCTATAGCGGACTTCGAGAGAATCCCATCGTCATAAGCGATAATCATTCCTGTGCCAATATAAAGATTTATGCCGGAATTTGTAGTTAAGCCTAAAAACTTCGGTTGTGCGTGATTGGCAAAATAAATCCAAGGTGAAAGTAAGCAAGTAATTATCAATGCAATAGCGAATATAGTGCGAAGGATGTTCACTCTCAGTTTTATTACCAAGAATCCAAAAACTACTACTAAAAGCACAACGTTATTAGGTTTTAAATATATAGCAGCAGCAACCAAGATGGATATTTTGAATACTACTAATCGATTTATCTTTAATGCATCTACAGAACTCAGGTGATAAATTAATGCCACAACAATGAAAGAAGTTAAGCTTTCAGCCAACAAAACCGGTACAAAGTGCCAAATCGGTAACACGATGTAAAGCATGCTGGCAATAATTGCTGCCCAGTGGGGGACATATTTTTCAAGCATTAATTTAACTATTCCAGCAGATAAAGCCACCGCTATTAATTGCAAAAGTTTCATCCCTAAATATGGATTGCTGGGCATGAAAAATTGCATAGCGAGAATAATGAATGGGTATCCTGGCATACGGTAGGCGTCACCAAATGACTCAGTAAATCCTTCAGTGCGCCAAACCTGAGCTCTATCCGCGTAATCTTGAGCGTCGAGAGCCGTCGGCATATAAGGACTTATTATTGAGTTATCAAGATACTTCCCCACCAATATAAGTTGAACGATAAGGCCTAATAGAATAACGACTAAGGTACTTTTGCTGAGCAGAAATTCGGAAGCGTGCAATATAGCTTTCTTCATTCCATCTCTCATTCCAATAAGTCAACTTCTTCATTTTACTCGTTAAAAAGACATAAAGTGCGTTACTTCCGAGTGTCATGGTAGTTCAAAAGACTTCATCCAATAGGCTAATTTAGTAGTGGGTGAAGGATAATGATTAGCGCGACAATTTAATGCTTAAAAGACAGTGATTAATTAAAGCAATTAGAAATGGATACACAGAGTGGCGGTAAAAGAACATTATGGTAGCGACGATCTCTTCCACAGTAAGTCCTACGCGCAAATTCTGCCCGAGTTGGAATTTGAACTTCGGGTATACGTTTTATCGAAGTTAAGATGATGAGAAATTCACCTCATGACAGCCAGAATTCTTCTAACAATTCAGAAAGCGATTTATCGCAAACCCTAATTATTTTAATAGTGCCTTGCTTTAATGAAGAGAGTCGGTGGAATTCCGAGTATTGGAGGAGAATCGCGCAAATTCCTGATTTGAAGCTTTGTTTTGTCAATGATGGGTCGAAGGACGGGACCTCTATGGGAATAGCACCTCTCTTAGTTGATTCAAATCACACATTGTTGGAGCTGCCAAGAAATGTTGGCAAAGCCGAGGCAATAAGGCAAGGCTTCAATTTCATACTGAATGAACATGTACTTGGAATTGGCTTCTTAGACGCGGACGGAGCTTTTCCAATTTCGGATATAGAGAGTCAAATTGAACAGTTTAGAAGACTCTCTGAGTCCACATCAAACCCACCTTCAGTCTGGAGTTCTCGTGTCAAGCTTGCAGGTAGATTCATCGAGAGGGATCTCAAGCGCCATTATCTAGCGAGAATACTTGTAACGCTTTTAGCAATCAGATTGAAATTTACAATTTATGACACTCAATGCGGTATGAAAATATTTCCTTACTCAAAGAGCCTTGAACATTGTATGCAGGAACCATTTAGAACTCACTGGTTCGTTGACCTAGAAATATTCATGAGGTGGAGAAAAGAGACAGGGAGCGACCTGAACATTTGGGAAGAGCCACTATTGGGGTGGAATGATGTCGCAGGTTCTAAATTATCAGGACGGCAGTACTTAACTGTCTTAAAGGACATTCAGCAATTAAATGCTTATGCGCGGGACGCTAGATGAACAAATTTTGGCAATTTTAAAGGAACACAACTGACTTATTTAGAGTTGGGCGTGATCTAAAAACTACCGTGGCTTGGGCCGGGATCGAACCGGCGACCTAACGATTTTCAGTCGTTCGCTCGTACCAACTGAGCTACCAAGCCAACAAAGATCTTGCTAGCAGTTGCCCGCTAGTACG
>Ga0070374_10000403_pt1 | contig 17359 bp, 24 predicted proteins | sample LauGreSuBDMM15SN_2_FD_66374 | JGI IMG/M metagenome (GOLD analysis project Ga0070374, IMG submission 66374) | Freshwater lake microbial communities from Lake Michigan, USA - Su13.BD.MM15.SN (version 4) (version 4) | ecosystem: Environmental > Aquatic > Freshwater > Lake | place: Lake Michigan...
CTTCATATACTATGTCAAAACCAAGCGTATGTTTGAATATGATTGTAAAAAATGAATCGCACATTATTGAATCTACTTTGAAAAATTTATTGAATTATATTCATTTTGATTATTGGGTTATTTGCGATACGGGTTCTACCGATAATACTCCAACTATCATAGAAAACTTTTTTAGAGAACGCGGAATTTTTGGAGAAGTAGTGCACCATGAATGGAAAGATTTTGCACACAATAGATCACTTGCTTTAGAATGTGCTTTCAACAAAACCGATTATGTTTTTATTTTTGATGCAGACGATAGTATTCACGGTACATTCAGTTTACCAACTCCAATGAATGTAGATTGTTATCAGTTACAATTTGGTACCGGAATTAAATATATACGTCCTTTATTATTTACAAACCGTAAAAGGTGGAGATATAGAGGAGTATTGCACGAATTTCTGGAACCAATAGATACAATGAATGGAACACTTACACTTGTTGGAAATTATTATGTAGAATCTGGTCGTACTGGAAACAGAAGCATGCAACCAGATAAATATTATAAAGATGCAATTGTGTTGCAAAATGCCTATGAAATAGAACCTCCCGATAAATTAAAAGGAAGATATGCTTTTTATTGTGCACAAAGTTATCGTGATGCTGGTCCTGACTACATAGATAACTCTGTTGAATGGTACACAAAAGTATTGGATTTTAAAAATCATTGGAATCAAGAATTATATTTTTCTGCTTTGCAACTTGGTGATTTATACAAACGAAAAAATGACATGACTCAAGCTCTTTTTTATTATTTGAAAACGGTTGAATATGACAGCGAACGAATGGAAGGTATTGTATCTGCCGTCCAACAATTTTATCACGCTGAAAATCATATTATCGTGAATGCACTATACCATAAATTCAAAAATTATTCAAGACAAGTGATTCAAAAATTATTTGTAAACTTGTATTTTTTCAATGATCGGCTTGAATTTTATAATTCTATTTCTGCTTTTTATGTAAATGATAAATCATCCGGCTATCATTGTTGTAAACATATTTTAACCAACCGTAGAGTAGAACATCACGATTTGGACGTAACTGCCCACAATTTGATTAAATTTTATACCACGGAACTTAATGAAGATAAAGATACACTTTCATTGTTTTATGAATTAAATAAAATAGCTCAACCATGGAGTGAATCTATTCTACAACTTTGGAATGTATTGTTTGAAAAAAACAGAGAAAAATTAACAACTGTCACACCTTCTATATTAAAATCAGTACAACACATTGCCCAACAATCATTTCTTCGTAGTCAAAAGAAAGATAATCAAGAGAAAATCATGATTACATTTACTACATGCAAACGTTTAGATTTATTCAAAGAAACGATGCATTCTATTCTTTTACATTGGAAAGATATAGATGCTATTACTCACTGGTACTGCGTTGATGATAATTCAAGCGGTGCTGATAGAAAATATATGCAGAAACAATATCCATGGGTTCAATTTTATATGAAAAAAGAAACAGAAAAAGGCCACTGTAAAAGCATGAATATTATTTGGAATACGTTGCAAACAGTTCAACCTAAATATTGGATTCATATGGAAGATGATTTTTTATTTTATCAACCCATTCATTATATTAAACCATATTTGCAAGTATTAAATCAAAACGATTACGGTATCAAACAAATCGTATATAATCGCAATTATGCAGAAACGGTAGACAATTATGCTATTCAAGGACACGTTGCCACTACCATTCCCAACATTGTATTGCACGTTCACCCTGAACCAGAGCATGACCAATATGTAAATTGTCATTATTGGCCGCATTATAGTTTTCGGCCTTCTATTTGTTTAGTAGAACCCATTTTACAACTTGGTAAATACAATCTTGAATCTAAATTCTTTGAAAAAGAATATGCACACCGTTGGACGAATGCCAATTATAAAACTGCTTTTTATGACGGTATTACCCATAGACATATTGGAAGATTAACAAGTGAAATTGGAAAAGTAAAGAATGCATACGATTTAAATGAAGAGTGTCAATTCGGTAACCAACCCTATTTTAAAATTGTTAACTTAGAACGCCGCCCAGATCGCAAACAAAACGTAGAAGCACAATTACATAAAGAATCTATTCACCCTTCCTGGGTACGTGCCGTAGATGGTCTTACAGTTGAACCCACATATGCAATCAAACAATTATTTTTGAACAATGATTTTGGCAGCAAACGAGGAGTTATTGGGTGTGCATTATCTCATTATCAATTATGGCAACATTTGGTGAAAGATCAAGTACATGATTTTTATGTTATTATGGAAGATGACATTACACTTTGTGAAGGATTCAAACAAAAAATAAATAATGTTATTTCCACAATTAAAAATACAGGATTCCCAGATTTACTTTTTCTAGGATATCACATGTTCAGTAACAAACGTGAAAAGGTAAAAGATATATATGATGTTCTTAGTGAAAGTACTGTTCATCCATTATGTCAAGAGTTATACATTGGAGGAACATTTGCATACATTATTCACAAAACTGGTGCTGAGAAATTGTTAACTTATAGTGCTATACATGGCATTCAACATGGTATTGATTATTTTATGGTAAAACGTGTTCCAAATTTAAACATACAAGAATTACAACCATGTATTGTGCATAGTCCATGGTGTGAATTTGCAGATCAAAATGTAGATACGGATATTCAATTATGCACGGATAATTTGTTTGCAGATTATGATCAATTTGAATTTATTCCAAAATTAGATTGTATTGGAAATGATATTGAATATAAATCTGGATCTATTACTACAATACTAAAACATGCCCTTGACAATCCAAAATGTGTTGCAGTAAATACACTTGGATTTTTCAAACATTCAATGGGTGCACTCGTCCCTTCTAACTATTTCAAAGATCATGACGGATTATTTGTTAAAAAAAATAATGAATGCACTAAAGAATGCACTAAAGAATGCACTAAAGAATGCACTAAAGAATGCATAGAGACAAATAAATACAGAGTAAAAATGTTATGTAATTGGTGTTCTAGCGAACAACTATGTAAAGATTGGTCTAACATGTACGACTCTCGTTCTAATTTTGTAATGACTCATGAAAATACAAACATTGATTATTACGTTGTCATTAACTCTACTCAAGAATTTTATGAACCTTACAAAACTATCGTGTTTCAAATGGAACCATGGGTTCATTCTTCATCTCCATGGGGTGTAAAAACGTGGGGCGAATGGGCTATTCCAGACCCATCTATTTTTCTAGCCGTTCGCGGAAGACATTCCAACTGTCACAATAACGTATTTTGGCAATTAGAATTATCCTATGCAGAACTTGAAAAACCGTGTACTATGACCAAACAAAATCGCGTTTCAACCATTTGCAGTTCAAAATATTTTGATCCCGGACATATTGATCGTATTGAATTAATCAAGTTTTTAGATAATAAATCATGTATTGACATTTACAATCAAGACAATCAATTTCAATTTACCAATTATAAAGGATCGTGCACTCCATATCTAGACAAAAGCAGAGGAATTATGTCGTACAAATATTACTTTATGATTGAAAATAATTATGAAGATAATTTCATTACAGAAAAATTATGGGAACCCATTTTATGTGAAACATTATGCTTTTATTATGGATGTCCCAACGCTAACACTTATATTGATTCACGTGCATTCGTAGTTCTTCCAATTCACGATTTTGATTTATGCTATGAAATTATTCAAACTGCAATTCGTGAAGATTGGTGGTCGCAACGTCTTCCCTTTATTAAAATAGAAAAACAAAAAATACTACAGGAACTTTCATTTTGTCCTGTAGTAAATCAAATCATTCATCAAGATCAACAAAATCAACAAAAGAAATAACCATAAATAAACATAAATAACAATAAATAACCATACATTATTCAACATTTAAATACAATTCTAATTCTTCTAACTGTTCCAGCGTCGGCGAGGAAACACTTCCAATTAACGTATTAGTATGCCATACTTTAATTGGGTTTTGCTTTATACATTTTGATGTAAGTTTTAACATATAACTATTATAAGGTACTACATATTTATTCGTATTTTTAGTCACTGCACACGGCCGTGTTAAATTCTTACTTACTTCACCTACTAACGGCAAACAATTCACTACATCTCTCGCCTTATTTTCTATATATTCCGTCACCGTTCTTGAAGGATACGGGGCCGCTATTGCAAGAGATCCATGTGAAAATTTTCTAAATCTCATTTCCATCATCGCTACATTACTATACGTGGATTTGTTTGCAACCGTTTGAGGCACAATGACATCAGTTAATTGTACATTTACTGGATATCCACGTTTACATATTCTTGCTTTAATTCCGCCTACTCTACAATGCGACCCTGCTCCAACACCAACTGGATCCGGACCTTTCATTCTTGTATACGTCGGCGTACGAAAAATGTTATGTGGTGCTTGCCGAAGTTTACCATTAATATTAAATTCACCTTTACTTACTTGTGAATGCATTGCTTGCGACTTTCGTTGTAATGTAACTATGGACATATATATTTCACATATTTAATTTACATTAATTAAACTTTTTGCAATCAGTGTAAAACTCCAATCTAATCCATTTAATCCCAACGGAAATCCTTTATCATCATACAAACTAACTTGTAACGTTGTTATATCCACCGGTCCAAAATAATCGCGAGTTGCCAATTGTAACGGTCCACTAAATTCCATCATAATTTTTCCTGGACCATTATCGTACAAACAATAATCACCACATGCATCCATACTTCCCCATTCTATACAATTTTTAATTGGTATCTTTGCAAATATATCCGATATATTTGGAAATGTTACCTGTATTGCCGTTATATCCGTATTGTATGAATTTGAAATGGAATTTATCGTATAGATCTGTTTTTCAGTTAATCCAATCGTGTTTGCAGTTACATTTACAGTTGTTGTTGACGTCTGGTATTGCGGCAACGATCTATTATAATATGCAGGTAACGGTATAACTTGATCTGATTTTGTATTGATATTCACTACACTTTTATTTAACCGATTCGTTTTGAAATCATCCAACTGTAATATAATATATTTGGTTCCATTCGTATCCACAATACTATTAGAATAAATTAGCATATCTATCATCTGCGTTGAATAGAATACGGGTGAAACTAAAAAAGGTACTCTAAACCCCAACAACCAACCTAAATTATAATTTACTTTTGTTTTCAATTCTACCGAATGAAATAGAAACGCAACTTGACATTGCGTATATCTAGAATCTAATGTAGATGCGCCTACATAATACGGCTCAGGTGGTAACACGATTGCATCCATTCTAAATGCACTTGATATAACTATTTTACTTCTACCCGTATATATATCTTGCGTCAACTCAAACGTTGTTGGCTGATTTACAAACATACCACATTGTTGGATTAATTGTTTTACTAATTTAATTAACGATTTTGCCGTATAATTACCATCATTAATTTGTATAAATGGATACACAAATTTACTCACTAACGATGAATCTGCATTTTGTGTAATCAACACAGGTTGCATTACTGTATTTCCTCTTGCTTCTGTAAACGTATACCACGACATTGGTATTTCAATAGAATACAACATAATAGAAACTACATTCGGGATCGGCTCATTTAATTTAAATAAATAATCGTTTGAATCATCTGCATAAACAGACGCATATTCACGATAAGTAGAATCAATATTTACAATTCGCGAAACCATATTATTAAGATGTTGTGAACTCAACAACCCTTTTTTATTTTCATTATCAGTTATTGCTTTTGCTTCAAATCTATCCCGTATATCTATATAAAATTTAACTAGCTCCGGTTTATTTTTATACTTGTCTATGTTTTCCTGTATTACCGGAGGAATTTCTTTACTATCTGTTATTTCTAATAAATCCAACAATTCTTGATCCGTATAGTTATTTACGTCCGTATCAAACTCCATATACACTTTACTAAATAAAAGATCTTAAATAAAAATTGATCTTAAATATATTAACTGTTCTATAATATAGAATGGATTGTGCTTGTTGTGCCGAAAAATTTAACAAAAGTACTCGCAATGCAGTACCTTGTTTCAAATGCGGATATTCAGCTTGCAAAACTTGTGTACGCACCTTTTTAACAAACACACAGGGTATGCCTCACTGCATGAGTTGTAACACTCAATTTAGTCTAAGTTTCTTAGTAAAACATTTAAACCAATCTTGGACTTTGACCGATTATAGAGTTTGCATGACTGCTAATTTACTTAGTCGCGAATTAGGGCTCATTCCAGATACATTGCCATACGCTGAAGCCGAGAAACGCAAACAAGTTCTCATGAAAAAGAACATAGAAATCAAAGTACAGATTCAAGAATACGAACAAAAACTAAAAAAACTTCACCGAACTCACACTGCTAATAATTATTTAATTCGCGGCGAAACCGTACCTGAACGCTACCGGAATCTTATCAATCCAGAAGATCCCATTCAAGTAGATACGCGTAAAAAGTTTATCATGGCATGTCCCGGCCAAGGATGTAAAGGTTTCCTTTCTACCGCTTATAAATGCGGTTTGTGTGAAAAATATACTTGCAAAGATTGTATTACAATTAAACAAACCGATGAGCATGTATGTGTTGAAAGTGACAGATTAAGCGCCAAATTTATTCGCGAAGATACAAAGCCCTGTCCCAAGTGTCATGAGCGTATTCAAAAAATTGACGGATGTGATCAAATGTACTGCATGGCGCGCGATGAAGCAGGCAAAGTTTGTCAAACTGTATGGAGCTGGAAATCCGGCGAAGAAACACCTGGAGTTATTGTTCACAATCCTCACTTTTTCGCATTGCAGAGAGAATTGGGATTTGTTCCCAGAACTGCCGGTGACGTTCACTGCGGTGGAATGCCTGAAATTCACCAAGTACTACAACTTCTTCGGCATATTCATAGAATTGTAAATGATGACGAACGAAATGCTCTTGGTTTAGTACCATTTAGTAGCGAAATTCAAACTTTATACCGCAGATTAAACGAACACGTACAATATGAAATTCCTCGTCACCGAAATATTATTCGGCGTCATCCAGATGTCATGCGTAAAAATCGTATCAATTACATTTTAACTGGATTAACCAAAGAACAATTTGGAGAATTACAATACCGTACTGAAAAAGACTACCAAAAAACATTGGAAACGTTGCATACTTTAGAACTTATCGGCGTGTGCGGTATTGAAACGTTTCAATCTATTGTACGCGATATTCCTACTCTACATATATTCAATGAATGTGCATCAACCCATGAAGATTATACAAAATCTATTCTTGATGATATTCGCGGAAAAATTCGCAACTTTCATGCCGTTATTGATTTCTGTAACGATAAAATGAAAGAAATCAGTATTACTTACCATTCATCTGTTCCCGTATATGACCATACTTGTAGCATATCGTCAAAACGATTCAAAATTAACGGCGAAGAAGTAAAGAAATATGTACACCGAACCGTACCTGTTTAACTTATTTATTTTTTTATTATATTATTGTATGGATACAGGTATTATTGCAATAACTTTATTAGCCGGAACTATTGCTATTGGTCTAATTACACGACGCGAAATTATTGCAAGACAAAATAAACATAAAACACAAAGAAAACGTGGCGTTCGCAAATCTTCCTAATTATTATTTAAAGTTTCCATACATACAACCATTATGGAAACTTTATACGAAAAAGATAAACAATGGTCTATTTCTTGGTCCAGAAATCCAGATGATACATATACTCTAACTACTTTACACGGAAAAATAAACGGAAAATTAATTGAACATTCTACTCTTATTTCTTCCGGCAAAAATATAGGCAGATCTAATGAAACTACTATTTTACAACAAACAAAACTTGATGCTCAAAGTGCCTGGAACAAAAAAGTAAAACAAGGTTATTCCACTTCTATCACAACCCAATCTACCATTATTAAACCCATGCTTGCCAACACATATACATTAGAAACTGATCTAACATTTCCAGTTTGGGTTCAACCTAAATTAGACGGAGTTCGCTGCCTCGTTTATAAATCAAATAATCAAATTTGTTTTCAGTCCCGCAAAAATACGTTATACGAACCTATAAAACATTTGTTACCTGAATTATCCCAATTATTTGATACTTTGCCTCCTAATTCTATAGTAGACGGAGAGTTGTATACACATGGAATTGGGTTTGATAAAATTGTAAGTATGGTTCGCCGCGGTACAGGAAATAAAAAGACTCATCCAGATTTGAAAACATTGCACTATACAATTTATGATCTTATTGATTCTAATGTTTATGCTGATCGTTTACAACTTTTACAAAATGCTTTTTCTAATTTTAAATACAAATTTATTGAATGTATTGAAACTCATACCGTATCTTCTAAATCTAAAATTAATGAATGGTTGCACACTTTTGAAAATAAAGGGTATGAAGGAATTATGATTCGTTGTAACGGTGTATACAAAGAAAATCGTTCCAAAGATCTTTTGAAATATAAACAATTCTTAGATGACGAATTTGAAGTAGTCGGTCATCACGAGTCAAAGAATGGGGTTCCTGTATTTGAATGTGTTACGAAAGATGAAGCAACGTTTAGTGTACTTATGAAAGAAACGTTGGAGATGAAACAAGATATGATGAAACATGTAGAAGACTATTATGGTAAAATGTTAACAGTACGTTTTCAAGAATGGACAAAAGATAAGATACCGAGGTTTCCGGTTGGCATTCAATTTCGCGATTATGAATAATACTGTGGATTTTACAATACCCCGCAATCTAGTTAAATTGATTAAAGATCCGTTGTAATATTAGTTGGCAATATTTAGGATAAAATGGAAAACAATGAGAACGAGAAATGAGTGATGAACGGCGAAATGAGTGACAAAATAAAATATGTAAATATATAATGTACGAGAATATGCCGTGGGTAATGGCGGGAGGAATAGTATTGCTTACATCAATATTAGCGATACGAGAATATGAAAAGCAGATGAAAGCTCCAGTGCGACTTGGTCGCAATCATTATATGGCGCGCGAACATTTTGATAGATTAACACGTGCCAAAACAAGGCGCAGTACGCGAAAGAATTCTCCAAAAGACGGGGTTGTAGATCTTACAAGTAAAAATTGGGGAGGTAGATAATAAAATTGAATCAAAATCGTTTCAATTAATATAGATACAATTTTGGAGATATAATGAGTGCTATTTCAATTGAATGTTGCGTGTGTGTAGAAGTGGTTGCAAGTGAAAAGCAAACTCGGCGTACTTGCGGGCATATGATGTGTGTTGGTTGCGACGCGGTGTGGCGATCTCATGGTACAATTATGAAGGATTTGTGTGTGACTGGTACGGACGAAAAATTCTATGCATACTATAACAGTTCTAAGTGCCCGATGTGTCGTGCGGAAGAGCCGGCGATGTCGTATATGGATCGCAGCAAGGAGTCACTTATACATGAGATCCAAATGTTGTCAGCGACAATACATCGCACGTGCGGCGGCTACCCGGATGCTTACACTGCGATTGATCTATCTAGTATGGGGAATAAAGCTTTACCGAGTGATCTACTAGCGCGAGTGGCTGGTCGTACGGATCAGTTTGTAGTACCTCTATCAGTAGGTGTGTTGTCTAACCCGCCAATTTGGGTTGTAGATGCTGTGTTGCGCGAACAGTATCCGTTTATTCCTGTCCGCCCAGCTGCGCCACATCGTGCTCCAGATATAAGACGTGCATCGGGCGTTGCATCGGGCGTTGCAACGCCAGTAGCCCCACCAAGAGCGGCAGTTCCAGTTGTTACACCAGTTACACTGAGTTATGCGCCTAATGCAACGTGTATCCGCCGTGTCCAACGACGTGGGTGTGAGACAAAGCGGACAAAAATGCGGTGTGACCGTTGCAGTGCGTTTCTGTGCCGAAGTTGTACGGGACAATGCCCGTGCTCTCTCTAAAAAAGTAAGTTATCCTTGTTTACTACTGTTTTTTTAAATGTCATCAAAATCAATATCCATGACAACATCTGTAGTAACAATTGCATCATAATCAGTGTGTACCTCTTCTGGATCTTCGCCAGTAAAAACGGCCCAATCGTTACTTAATTCCATTAATTTATTAATTTCATGTTTAGAATAAACTTCAAGCATATCGCAATGTGTTTTTTTAGTTGAATAGTCGCGATCTGCAACAAGAAGCCAAGTGCCAACATCAATGACTTCTTTATTTTTTCGGTTAAATTTTTGTCGTATAGTACAAATGCGTTCTGTTGCATTTTTTAGTTTAACAAGTACATTTCCATTTCCAAGACGACGAATAACAATCGCATAATCTTCGCCATCAGCCGCAACTCTAACATTAGATTTAAAAGTAAACTTCGGCATTTTTTAAAGAATAGAAAATAATAATTGTAAATCAATTTATTTTCTAATTATACTATATGGCAAATAAGTGGTTAGCACATTTATCTCGGTTTAGAAAACAAAATTCGCATTTGGATGCACGATCTATGATGACTGAAGCCCGCAAAACATATGGTGGTGCTGCTTCTAGCGGGGCTAGTGGGGCTAGCGGTGTATCTGGATATGTATCTAGGGATGGTGTTGCTGCAAACGCAGCTGTAATAAGGGGCGGTAATCATAGTTATTCGCAGAATAGTTCTGCATCTACTGTAGGTGGTCGTAGATCTAGAAGATTAAGAGGTGGCGACTGTCATATGAAAAATCACAATCCTGCGACTGTTGGTGGAAGACGTAAGTCTAGGCGTAAGTCTCGCAAATCACGCCGTCGCCGCTAAACATTTTTCAATAGTTGGTCGTTCTGTTGGGTTGTAGTGGATTGCTTTAAGAAAAAAAGGAGTGATATCTTTTTGGAATCCTTCTTCAAATAGATAAATCATTATTCCATAATGATCCCAAGTAGACCAATATTTGATACATTGATGAATAATTTCTTTAGATGAAAGTCCTAAAAGTTTTGAATAATGTTTGGTACTTTGTTCTATGTATTCGTTTTGAAAATCTTTGGACAGATGTTGTATTACTATGTTAAATTTTACAAAATCTGTGCACACTGTGCGTATGGCTGGTTTAGTGAGTGGACCTTTATAAAGCATGTAACATAGAATATGAACTTCTATAGGCCACATGTAATAATCAATAATGTACTTATAAAAAACGTGGAATAAATGTTTGTAGACATAAGGCATGTAAATAGAAATACCAAAATCAATAATATATATTTTATCTGCTACAATAATGTTTTCACGTTTAATGTCAAAATGAACTATTTTTTGTTGTACGAGTAATTGAAGTGATTTAAGTAAAGTATGATATAGTGTGTTAAACGGAACATCAATCTCTTTTTTGTGTTTGTAAGGAATGTATAAGATTTTGAATTTGGAAAATCGTTTAATTGCTTTACATTTTTTGATAGGAAGTTCTCCGTGTACACTGCAATGATTTTCAACGGGTAAAAAATGGTCTTTATAATTTTTAATTTTTTTAACTTGTTTAGCAATAAATAGTTCACGTTGTGCAGAATAATTATCTACAATTTTAGAGACCATTGGTTCTGTGATTACTTTTCCGTTACAATCTATTCCTGGATAATAAATGCATCCGTATCCTCCTGAATCAAGTAATTTACTCATATAAAATTGATCTACTTTAATTTCGTAAATTAATGTAGAATGACGGTAGAAGAATATATTGCTCAATTAACTCCTGTTGAAAAAATAGCGTATGAAACTGCTTTAAAATTGTTAGGAACATCGTTTGATGTTTCTAAAAGTAACGGATATCTTAAAAAAAAGAACATTCCTCGTGTGTAAAATATGCTTTACTTCCGCCAGTTTTATCAACAGGTTTATCTGTACTAGTTTGATTTTTGCTTTTGGGAGCAAGTTTTTCAGCCCATGCATTGACCTTATCTAATCGTGTAATTACTTTTTTTTCTAATTCGTTACCCAGTTTATTCACTTCTGCTTTAATTATAGTTTGCCGCATTTGTTTGTCAAGTAATGGACTTGCTGCTATTTTTTGTCCAATAGGTACTATACGTCTACCTAGAGGAATGGCAACATCAAATGCAAAATCTTTTGCAGTAGTTATTGCTAATTTAACTGGAGGTGGAATAGGTAAAAAATATAAAATATTGTCTATAAGTGATGTGTTATCTTTGGGAGGATTGAATACATCTTCGTAAAGTTGAACAGTATAATCTTTGCTACAGGATATGTCAGGATCTTTAGTTTTGCCGAACATTTTTTCTTTAAAATCTACAGTTAAATCATATTTACAATCCTTTTTATTTACGGTGTCTGCTTTGTCTACAGTTACTGGATTGCCAGATGCATCTAATTCTTCTGCTTCGTCTGCATCGTCTTTAGTTTCTTCTTCTGCTTCGTCTGCACTGTCTTTAGTTTCTTCTTCTGTATGGTCTTTAGTTTCTTCTTCTGCATCGTCTGCATGGTCTTTAGTTTCTTCTTCTGCATCGTCTGCTTCGTCTACAGTGTCTTCTTTGCCATTGGATGCAGACATATATATTACATTTTTTTAAAATCTGCATAACTAATCTCTTTTATTACGGGAGTAACTGGTGGATTAAAATCTTGTATTTTTCCTTTCCAAATATATTGGTTGCATTTCTCGTTGACAACAGAAACATTTTTGATTTGATGCCGTTTCGTGTTATATTGTTTGAAAGATGCAAAAACAGTTGGATGCACTGGTTCTGTAGTTGGTTTCAAAGAAGCAATAGCTAATTGTTCAAAAATGTTAATATAATTTTCTTTGCACTCATATACAATAACATATTTTCTTGCAACTGTTTCTAAATATTTATATTGAATTGGGCGACTAGACCAGTACAAAAAGGTACCGTTATCCCACTTCAATCGTACTAAACCTTCTGGAGTCATTTCCTCCACTACTTTTATTTTCTTCAAGTCTTCTTCTTCATCTACAGTGGATCCAAGCATGTAATTATTTTCATAAGGTACTTCTCTTGGAATATAATCAATTGGTGATTGTGGCAAAAAATAACATGACCATGCAAATGAAAATAAAAAAATGAAAATCCAATGCATAAATTAGTTAGTTAGATTGTGTTTAAGTTTTAATTGCCAAGATTGCCGCTATATGTTGCTGTATATTCTCCACTTCATATTTTTTAAATGTTAGTTGGGTTGGATAAAAACAGACCAAATACATGCGATTCACTTTTTTATGGTAACATTTTTCAATTATGTATTTGTATAAATTCAATTGTACTGTATAATGCCAAAAATTCGTATCTGGTATATGCACTACATGCGAATATTTATTAAAGGGATTGTACAGTTCCATATGCTTTGACCGTTTCCAATCATATAAATCTAATGTACCATCTTCATTCTCTGCTACAAAATCTATTGTACCCGCCAACTTATCTTGCTCACTGTAGACCAACCACTCTACGCCATAAGGAACGACTGGAAACAATTCTGTAAATGATTTAAATTGGATGATTTCTGGTAATTTCCATTCTTCTTCCATGATATATTCTTTCTTGTAATAGCGTTCAATAACAGAGTGAATATGAGTTCCCTGTTGTTGAGCATCTTTTGCATTCTTATTCCATTCTTCTTTAATTTCTTCTTTTGACATTCCTTCATATTTTGTACCTTTAATTTTCATAGTTTGCAGTATTTTATCTGCATCAAATGGTTTGAAACATTTATGCACTAATGTAGTCACCGATGTGTATTCATCATCGTTTAAGTGATAGCGATGACTTTTTGGATCTAGTTGCATTGTTTTTCTTCTTTTCTTGTATTTCTTGCTTCAATTTTATAATTTTTTCTAGTAAGGTCATATACTTATTGTATTTTTTTTATATAAAAGTGATTTTATTTTCATTATTGGTTTCTTTCCAAATATATGCAATGAATATCTTGGATACTTTCCTTCTGGATCATAAGTTAACCATTTATTCACGTCTACAAATTTGTTAAACATTTGTTCTATTTTCTTAAATATTTTATGCAAAAACTCTTCCACTTCTTCTACACTAATATCAGTCCATACTTTATCTAGAATTTGAATCTTGCTCCCACATTTACGAAAAGGCCAATTGCGAGATTTAAAAAAGAACAAGTATCCATTTTGCATTACCATGTGTACATCTTTATATGTAATAGATGCAATGATAGTTTCATTTATTTCATTAATTTCATTACCCATTGTTATACTATACTTATATTTTACTTATTTAATCAACTTTTTTTGCTTCGTTTGTTTTTGTTTTTGTTGTTTTTGTTTTTGTTTTCTTAATTTGTTTTACCAAAACAAATTTAGATAATACGTTGCCCATACTATTGTTTAGTTTTTTTAGTTTTTTTAGTTTGTCTTTTTCTTATCTTTCCACCTTTCATATGTGTCCATATACCATTTACAAGTATAGATTTACTTCCATCTCGTTCTGTTATAACAGGAGCGCCCGTCAACTCTTCAAAACTTGGTGCACTTGGACTTTCTCTTCCTGATTGTAATTTTGTTCTTACAATAGCTGCCGCAGTTAATACAATTACACCTGCTGCTGCAACTATTCCAATTTGGGTTGTATCCATACTATATCCTTCTATTTTTTTTCGTTCCACCTCTACTTAACAATTTATCTATACCGTCTACATTCATTAACGAATTCTTACGAGACTTTAGTTTGTGCACTCGGTGTACTTTCATTCCTGAACTTACAGCTACAGCTAAAATAGTTACACCTACTATACTTGCCACGCCCACCATATAATAATTACGCGAATCCATATATTACTATATTATTTTTTACCTCCAAACAAATCTCGTATATCTTTTACTTGACCCGATGGATATTTTGTTTTTGCATGACGTGTACGCGGCGAATCATATTTGCGGTCTTTTGTAATTAATCCTTCATTTGCATCATATTTGCGTGTTCTGTAATTGTTAGATAGACGATGTGGTTTATCTGTATCCCAATATTCAGTAACAGCAGAATTTCCATAAAATTTATAACCATGTCTATCTATTGGTTTATATATTTTTTTATTTGATACAGCATATAACATTCCAGATACAGCAGTTAAAACTATACATCCTATAATTAAGTTATGGTGTGAACTCATATACTATACTATTATTTTTTTCTAGTTTGGCGGTGACAATGTTTACATCTTGATCCTCCGCTCAGTTTTTGAAATCTTTCTAGCCGACTCGGGTCTATGTATTCTTTATTAAATCTACTTACATCTACATTATTTAAAGGATCAAACTCATCATATGATTCGCTGGGTGAATCACTAGAAAATGATGGTGCTCTACGTTTTTCTCTAATTTGTATTTTTTGTACATGTCTCGGTGTATCTTCATCACTATCACTGTATATGTCATATTTATCATGTACATCTTGTACATCGTAATCATCTGGTTTGTATTTTTGATATTCAATTACTTGATGATCCTTATATGCACTGTAACCTAATCCACCTATTGCAACTAAAAATGCTGTTCCTATAAGTAGTGCATTTATTTGCGGTTGACTCATATACTATACTTTTATTATTTTCAGGAGTTATTTACAATATTTACATGTACCACCTCGTATTTTTTTAGCTGGCCGACGCAAAGATTTAGTATAGTTTCTTGTTATTTTGTGAGCAAGAGAAAGATTAATTACTTCAGGATCAAATGTATCACGATTTTCATATTCATCATTTTCACTGTTAGAATAACTTGCATGAGAATTATCTGGTTCACGAACAAATGTGGCATGATTTTTACCTACTTGTTTAGTTGCAATGTACACTAATGCAGATATTGTAGTTATGAATGTAATTCCTATAATTGTTATATTTATTTGTATTTGATTCATATAGTATTCCTATTTTTTTTTGTTTTTCTACCTCCACGATAATTATCTTTTTCATATTCTTCATCGCTTGATGAATTTATGTATCTATCTTCTTCTGTATCTTCATTATAAGGATCTTCATATTCACTGTTTTCTGGTATATAGTGGGATCGCACACGTTCTCTATCTATTTTTAGATAACCTTCTTCTAAATATGCACTATATCCTGCTATTGCAGTTAATCCGGCTATTACTACTACGCCTACAACCGCTGCAATTTTTTGCGCTTGATTCATATATATTATTTATATTTTCTTCTAGTGTGTAATTTATTGTGACAATGCTTGCATACAGTACTTCTTCTACCCCCTCTCATTCCAGAATTTACAGGCGGGGTCAATGGAAGTGGAGCAGAAACTTCTCTATCTACTGATGCAACAGCCGATGAAACTTCTCTATCTCTAGGTCCTTCTGTAAGTCCTTCTGTAAGTCCTTCTGTAACTCCTTCTGCAGGTCCTTCTCTAGGTCCTTCTGCAGGTCCTTCTGCAGGTCCTTCGGTAAGTCCTTCTGTAAGTCCTTCTGCAGGTCCTTCTCTAGGTCCTTCTGCAGGTCCTTCTGTAAGTCCTTCTGCAGGTCCTTCTGCAGGTTCTAATGCAGAGTCACGATCTACACTTTCATTATCTGGAGTTTGATATTCACTATCTAATGGATTATCGTCATCAAATTCTTCTGCATATGGTAAATTTTCTTCACTTTCTTGTTTAGTTCGCAACTTTGTAATCTCAGCTCTATCATTGAAAAAGTTACCTACAGGTGTATCATCCAATTTATTTATGAAATATGCTCCTGCAGCAGCTATTACTGTAGCAGCAGCTATTTTTATTCCAAATTCTGGTGTATTTAGTTTGTTCATACTGTAATTTAATATTATAATTCTTAACTTATAATTCAAAAAAATCATAATACACTTTCATTACCCTTAAGTTTATTGAAAACGAGAAATGAGTGATGAACGGAGAAATGAGTAACAAAAAAAAGTGTTATTGGTTATTTTTACTGTGTACTTACTCTTTTACGGGAACGATTTCGCTCGTCGCCTCGTCCCATTGCCCCATTGGGTCGCTAGTGTCTTCTGGATCGTAGATTAGATTTGTCGCAGGATCAATGTAATATTTAGTGCGCTCTTCTTTAGGTTTGTGCAGTTCATTTGGGTGGTACCATTCTTTCACTGTTAGCACGTCTTCTTCTTCTTCCGGCTCTGCAGCAGCTGCTGGCTTTGCTTTCTTTTCTTTTGCTGCTTTCGGCTCTTTCGGCTCTTTTGGCTTAGTCGGCTCTTTTGGCTTAGTCGCGCGCTTTTTCTTAGCTTCTGCTGCAGCAACAGCAGTGAATGGAGGAAT
>Ga0070374_10000405_pt1 | contig 17340 bp, 20 predicted proteins | sample LauGreSuBDMM15SN_2_FD_66374 | JGI IMG/M metagenome (GOLD analysis project Ga0070374, IMG submission 66374) | Freshwater lake microbial communities from Lake Michigan, USA - Su13.BD.MM15.SN (version 4) (version 4) | ecosystem: Environmental > Aquatic > Freshwater > Lake | place: Lake Michigan...
CAAGGGCAACGCATCCGGCATGGTGGTACCGCGATTTGGAACAAACAGATTGGTATTATCCGCCGATCAATCCGCAAGTGAATACGTGTTTACCGTTTCAAAGTAATTTAAGTACAAGGATATTAGAAAAGGATTATTTTAAGGCAAAACGAGGGGAGTGTTTACCAACCATTTAATTCAAGTTATTTACTTTTTGTTTTTATCAAGAATATCTTGTTCAAAATTTTTATTTTTAGACAATGCATATTGTCCACAAGGACCGCAATGATCTTCATTGGATAAATCTATTTTTTTACTCATTTGAATCGTACACTTCTCGGTTCGCCATCTACCAAGTGGCATTAATATTTCGGTTGGTTTCAATTTGGTTATGATAGTTTGGAGGAACTTCATATATAAATACTATATTTGATTTTAAGTAAAAATTGAAGTAAATTAAGTTGAATCTAAATAAAAACAATGTCAAATCTTCTTTATCTCACAACGAATATTTATATTGGACCTGATATGTTGATTGAACATCTTGAAGAATACATAGGAAATGAAGTTGAAATAGTAGAATACAATTCAAATTCAAATATGAGTACTGATTATGTGGTAAGATTCAAAAAGAATGTTCCAAAAAACAAATACGATACTACTATTTTATTGGACTATCATGCTATTTATGTATATTCCAACAATACAAAGTTTGTTAATCCAACTATGATTATTTCTAAACATCACAACAACGTAATAACTGGAAACCAATATGCACAATATATAAATCAACCTGTATATAAATATCAGAATTACAGATGGGTTGAAACAACTGATTCGCCATTTTTGTATTTGTAATTTTATCTTTTTTTAAAATTGAAACAATTTCAAAATCACAACTGTATACAATATCATGTCGAATACTATGTCTACCGCCAATTCAACTTCATCGCCTACCTCTGCTTCATCTTCAGTGGAAGATTTCGATTGTGCGAATTGTGCAGAGAATGTTTTTAATCGTGCGCTTGATACATACAGTGATGAGCCAGTGACGGCCGAAATAATTCAAGCAAAATCCAATCTAAAAAAGTTCTTAGCTGAAGAATTTGAGTTTGATTCAAGTGACGGAACTACATGCGTGACAACCGATTTTGGTGAAGAAGCAGATGACGATATTATGGCTCGATTTGGTCTGTACCGTACCAAGGGTATTGTTGCTGTAGTTGTTTCTGGAGGTGTGAAAACTCCGCAAGAACGACTTGATCATTTGGTTCACATCTTTCCATGCTTTGAAGGAGCTAAATTTGAAATTCCGTTCAAAACTCCGAACGGAACACTTCACTTTATTCCTGACGGAGCAACAGTTCCATACAGAGTGAAACGGTTCATTAATTGCGGACCGTGTTCTACTACAACTATAAACTCAATTTGTCTGGATCTAAATGCAATTATTGTTACGGTTGGAGCCAACTCGGATGGAACATCAGGTGCAGGAATTAACCAAAAGAAAACAGATAACGGCATTTTGGAGCCAAATCCTGATTGGAATAAATTTATTGATAGAGCGAAATCAGGTGGTGCTCGAGTAAAAAATATGGATGTTAATCTAACCCGATACGTTCCCTTCCCCAATCCTCGCAACGGCGGTCATCCAGATATGATGACACCTCAGCTTATCAATTCTCTGGAAAAAACAACGGCAATGTTCATTGTTTCTCGCCCACCAATGATAGCTGCAACAGAACGAGTAAATGAATCAAACAGCGTGATTGGGCTACAATTGTTTTCGACATTTGATAAAACCGATAAGAAGTATCAGTTGGGTTTGATCAAACTACAAGAATATATCGACGCGGCAAAGAGTAAGGGTTTGCCGGCAACCTATTATGAAAAGGCAGCAATTCCAATCATGATCACATACAGTATGGGAGGACAGTACAAGGAAGGAGTTTGGGGATTTTCACCGGCGGATCGTGATGCTCGAGAATTGTTGTCGTGTTTAACGCTGGAATCTTCACTAAAGGTAATGGACTATATTAGATCACTTGAATACATGACTCCTGCATATGACCCGCTTGCATATATGGAAGCATTCCTATAATTTATCGCGTTTTACGTGTTCAATCAATACTTGTAGATTTTTATGCATTATTTCTAAATCTTTTTTTCGGTCGGGATCTTGAATATCATCAATTTTACATTCTAATTTATCTTGTAATCTTAATAATCCTTCTTTATAAGAATGTACTTTATCTTTCATGTATCCTTTGGATTGTGCTAAAATAATCCATCCGAATTTTTCAAACATGGATTGATACCATTGTTTTAATCCATGACTGGTTGCTTGATCGTCACAGTGTTTATTGCGTTTGGTCACGGATCGTTTAATAGATCGACGCGTTTTAGTCATAGAATAAGATTATATTTTATTTTTTAGTTATACGACCACCAAGTGTTTGTTTTTGTAAAAGAGTCGGATAAAATCCGTCGCGTGGTACTGCACAACTATAATCGGCAAGATAAAGTTCTTCACACCTGGATGATATATATTTTGTTATTAACTCATCTAATAAAAATGTTGGTTCTAAAGCAAACAAATTTATGTATTGATAACCGTCTCCATCTTCTGGAATATATCCGACAAATAAAAAACATAAACCAGGATTACTTTGAAATATTTTATTAAATTGTGGTTGTACTGGTTTAAATTCTTTAAAGGGTGCTTGTTTAATATATTTACATGCTTCATATGAATCATTGTATTTTTTACAATCTATGTCGGATATTGTTAAATTTGATCCTCTGGTTTCATCGGTTAACGTAGTTAGTTTAATCGAAAAAAGTAAATTCATATTTGCCGATGCCAATACTCTTGCATTATGTATAAATGCTTCTTGATCTGTATTCGGTGTTAATAATTCTTTCATGTATTGTTTTTTCATGTGAATACTAAGAAAACTACATACTCCTTGTGCAGTATTATTTACTCTTATCACTTTTATACCAAAACTTTTTTCAGGTGATATTAGACCATGACATAACGCAATTAATCGAACTGGTCTAGTCGTACGTTTAAGACCTGCTAAAAATGGAGTATAAGAAGAATGTTGGTATGTAGTTTCGGAATTTGTAGGAAAAGGATGAAGCATACGATAAAAGGATGTGTCTAAAAGAGATGAAAATGCAATATATTGTTCTATTTCTTCAATATCAACAGTTGATTTATATGGAGTTGAACCGCTAATAGAAACAATAATACCATTCCTGAAATGTGCACGAATAACTGTACCATTTTTTAGTGTTAATTTTCCTAATCTGGTTTGTAACTCCGATGAATCTTCAAATACAATACCTGTCTGATAATCTACTAATTTCGGAGTGACTTCTGCTATTTCAGTTGGTTCGTCGGATTCATCTAATAAAGATTGTAGTTCTTCAAGATCTGTTCGCATTTGAGTTAATTGATCACTATGTTGTAGTAATGATTGTTTTAATAAATATACTTCACGATGTAATTCACTATTTGACTTCTGAAGTTCATTATATCTTTGCATAAATTCATTATCATCTGGAAGATTCATTCCAGATACATCCATATTTTCAAGTTTTTCTATTTCTACACAATTTTCATCAAATATTAATTGCATATCTAGTATAGTACGTTCGTGTTCCAGTAACCTAAGTTCTTTTTCTAATATTTCTTTTTCTTTTGATATTATTTTTTGTTTATTACGTAATCGTTGTAATCTACTCATAACTATATAATATACTTTATTGTAATAATTGTTCTAATATTTGGGAACTGATTGTTATATCTTTCATTGCTGATATTTGTTTTGAATTTATTTCGCCAGTTTTGTTGGTATTATGTATTAATTTACTAAAAATTTTTATATGTTCATCTATATCTAATTGTTTTTTTTGTGCAATTTTTTTGCGTTCATTTATTATTCGTTTTTCATTTAAATGTAAATGTTTTTGTTTTTGTTCAATTTGTACATCTTTGTTATTGAATTCTTGTTGTTTTAATTCTATTTGTTTCTTTTTTAATTCTATTTGTGCAATTAATAAATTATAGTTCATAAATTATAACTATATATTAATCAAGTGTTTATTTAAAAATTATAAGATGTAATTTATATATGATAGTTGATTTTTTTATAAAAATATATAAATATTTTGAAAAAATCCTACATTTACTGCCACGTAAAAAATATCTTATTAATAATAAATTACATAAAAAATATTGTTATAAGTCTACATCTAAGTATTTAAAAAAATGCTATGAAGATAAAAAAATTATTACAATAAGTCCATGTGGATTTTATGGATTTTATACATTGGGTGTTTGTATGTATATTCAGAAACATTATAATACATCTGAATATATTTTTTCGGGATCGTCTGCAGGTGCATGGAATTGTTTGATTATGACAATAAAAGATAAATCTAAATTGGAAAAACACAAATATATTTTTAATTCTGAAACGTATAAAAACAAAAAAGTATCTCAGATATTAACTGAAATCAAAACTAATATGTTGAAATATTTTACGACGGATGATTTTGATTTGAATCGAATATTTATTGGTGTTACTACAATAAATAAAACTCGAATATACACTGGATTTGAAACATTAGAAGATGCATTAAATTGTTGTCTATCTAGTTCAACTATACCATTTATAACTGGATCTATTTTCAATAAATACAAAAATATAAGAACGTACGATGGTATATTTAGTAAAAATCCTTATTTAAATATACCTGAAAATGTTTCTTTACACATCAATCCAAATATATGGGGACAAAATGAAAAAACTAAATTTAATTTACTCAAAAAATTTAATTTTAATGATTTATATAAAAAAGGATATACAGATACTGAAAAATATGGTAAGGAAAAATTAGATAAATTATTCAAACCATTGGAAAAATGTGAATTAAAATAATATAAATACAAATATATATTTATAATTATGCATAATACTTTACACCCGAATGTAAAAGGATATATTGACAGAAAAACATTTACGATTGAAGGATGGTGTTTTCATGAAGATCAAGGTATTTTACCATTGCGTGTATTAAGCAAAGACGCTGTTACTACGGAAGAACAACCGCGGCAAGATGTATGTAAATTTTATAATCATTCGTTATTAAATTGTGGTTGGAAAATTAGTTCGGAAAATATTTGTAGAGAAATGGTTATACAAATGTACATTGATAATGATTGGGTAAATATATTAGAAATAAATAAATTACCCATTATTGATTTTACAGATAGTAATCAATCGTTTATAGTAGTAGATAATTTCTACAAAAATCCAGATACAATTCGTGAATTTGCATTACAGCAAAATTTCGTAGAAAACCCAGAATATCACAAAGGAAAACGAGCAATTGATCCATCGTTTCGGTTTCCAGAATTAAAACTGGAATTTGAAAAAATAATTGGAAAACCTATCAAAAATTGGGATGCATATGGAGTAAATGGCTGTTTTCAATATTGTACTGCAGAAGATAAAGCTGTATATCATGTAGATATCCAAAGCTATGCAGGAATTATATACCTTACTCCTGATTCTCCTCCGAATGCAGGAACATCATTTTATCGATCTAAAACGACTAAAAAAATGAAATCGGATAATGATGAAAATGTTTTTAAAACAGGATATTATGATTCAACCCAATTTGATTTAGTAGATACGGTAGGAAATGTGTATAACCGTTTAATATTATTTGATTCCAAGATGATACATGCAGCACCTGTATATTTTGGAAATACAAAGGAAAACGGACGATTATTTCAATTGTTTTTCTTTGATATATAGTATGAAGTTGTTATCTTTTTTTAAATATGTAGCATTGATTTACATTGGTACTATTTGTTACGTGATTGCCGCTTATTATCATTTAATTATGAAAAATAAATGGTCATTTTTGAATGCTTTTATGATAGCAATACCAATAGTTATAATTGAATATACATTTTCTTTACATGGAAATCATTATTTACATAATGAATTAGATTACTCTGCAATGGATATATTAATTATGACGATATGTTTTTATTTTATTAATTTATGGTTATTGAATTATTTTGTTTTAAAAAATAAAGTAACCAATGTGTATAAGGAAATATTTTGTTTTGTATTGATTATTTGTGCATTTCTAACAACAACTGTTATAAAATAATTTAAAAAATCACATTGGATATATTGTATGGAATTAAACTATACAATATATACAAAACCGAAGTGTAGTTTTTGCGATAAAGTAAAAGAGTTATTGAAAGATTTACAACCTGAACCAACCGTAATAGATTGTACAAAATATTTAGCAACTGAATCGTCGAAGAATTTATTTCTACAATTTATACAAGATACTTCAAAACTTCCTCAACCCTACAAAACATTTCCAATGGTTTTTTGTAATGGTCATTTTATAGGCGGGTATACAGAAACAAAACGGTTTCATGAAAACCAATTTATGCTTGTAAAAGACTTTTGAATAAATAATATCCATTAAATACATTCAATGTTACAAATAATAATAGGCCACCAAGCGGTGTATAATTTTTAACTTTGTTGAATTTTATTTTTAATGATTTAACCAATGTTAGAAAAAATAGTACATCTACAAATGCTACACCAGATAACACCATTAAAAATTCTTTTGTATTTTTTAAATATACGTTATAATTTTGAATACTATAATATACGTTGATTGCCATCACATTGATATACATTGCCATTCCAAGTAAAGCCATATAAGATATTATATTACAGGATGTTTGTTTTTGAATACATACAGAAGTTCCAAACAATACAACTCCAAGTGTGCACAATGCAATAATCTGAAAATACATATTCATAGTATATTCTATATATTATAATTATGGTTTATATTTCTTATAATTTTTACTAAAAGTAAAAAACATAAAAAAATCAAGTTTTCAAAACCCAAACGGACAATTTCCAAGAACTTCAAAAAGCTACAAAAATTTCCAAAATATTTTTTGTCTTTTTATTAGTTGACATTCACTATCCTTTGATTTTTATTTGAAAAATCTCAAAAAAACTTTTTCAGTAACGGCTACTTTGGAAATGAAAGTAGCCGCCCTTTTTTTGAGATTTTTCAAAGACGTTATCAGATATGCTGCCAAATTTCAAATTTTCACGAAAATTCGTGTTACGATGGCTACTTTTGGAAACCTTGGAGTCAGTCACAGTTTTGAGATTTTCAAAAAAATTATGGTAAGGAAAATTTTGCAGTTTTAAAATAATATAAAAAAAGAATAATAATATAAGAAATGAAATTTGAATGTACAAAATGTAATTATTGCACAAGTAAAAAGAGTAATTATGATAAACATTTAACTACTGTAAAACATAATAATTCATTTCAATGTAAATTGTGCAGTAAAATATACACAACTAAATCTGGATTATGGAAACATGAAGAACAAGAACAATGTATATCAAATGGGTTATGTGATTTATTGAAACGACAAGAAGATCACATAAAACGTCAGGATAGATTATTGGAACATATAAAAATGCAGCAGGATCAAATTAAAGAAATGATACCTAAAATATCAGCACAAAAAATAAATATTCATGTATTTTTACAAGAAGAATGTAAAGAAGCACTAAATTGGACTGAATTTTTGAATATGTTAGAAATTAAAATGTATAAGTTTGATTTGTCAGATAATATATCAGATCACATTATTAGAACTGTATGTAATGGAATTGAACAATTAGGTGTATATAAAAGACCAATTCATTGTATTGATTTAAAACGTAGAAAATTGTGTATTAAAAATGAAGATAGTTGGGAACATGATATGGTAAAAGTGGAAGATACGTTACGTAAAACAAATACATTTATTCGTGAAAAATACGTGGGTGTTTTAAAACAATGGGAACATGACCATCCAACATGGTTTTTAAATGAAAATGAAACTGAAAATTATACACAATTGACATCTCAGATTATGTCAACTGTAGATAATGATAAATGTAGATTAGAAATATCCAAAAACGTTATGGTATTGTAAAAGCATTTAATTGGTTTTGATAATATTTATATATACTATGAAAAAAAATAACTATTTGATGATGTTTTTAGCAATGTTAATTATTCTGTTATTATTTATGTTGTTCTTTTCAATTAAAGAAGAAATGACAGTTGAATGTAAATATAAGTATTTGGGTCCCAAACAAAAAAATAAAAAATTATCAGATGAAACTATTAACATGTTTATAACTATATATAACGATATCACAAAAGATATATTAACGAACATATCAGATAGAATGACTATAACTATTTATAATGCATGGATAACAGGAAAATTGTTGGGTACAGAAGAAATAGAATTTTATATAAAAAATAAATCATTTCCAATTAACCAATATGTAGCTGATGAGTTAAAAAATAATACTAAAATAAAATTTGATTACGGTATTAATAAGAGTAATATCAGTGTTGGATTACCATGTCGTGCTATTTATGGAGCATTTATATATCCTTCCTATAAGGACATTGACACAACAAATTCACAAGATGTAGAGGTTGCAAAGCAAATATATTTGGGTGAAAAACCAGAACCCTCATGTAAATTAAAGGAAGATTCTGAAAAATTAAAAGATATTTGTAATGCTTTTAATTAAGTACCTTCTGTTGAAATTATCAACTAAATCAATTAAAATCTTTTGTGTATATTATGAAGAAAAATAAATATGTACTTTTTATGTTTTTAGGAATGTTAATTGTTTTATTGTTATTTATATTTTTTTCTATAAAACAAGAAGGATTTGATCCATCAAGCCCAATGTGTACGTGGAAGTATGTAGGTCCTAACCAGCCAAATCCCACAATAACTGATAATGTTATTGAAGCATTTATCGAAACGTTTAACAATAATATGAATAAATTAGGTGCTAACGACCGAAAAATGGATAAGAATACGTATAACACTATGATAAAAAATAAAGATTTCTGTACAGAAGAAGTAAATTGGTATGTTGTTCATAAATTCTGGCCAATGAACGGAATGACATTTCAAATATTAGGATTAGGTTTCATGAACTCCGAATGGCCGAAGCCATTCACATCAGCAACTATTGCACAAGGTTATTCGATTCGACAAATTTATAATTTGTTTCTGTTACCTGTGTGGAAACGCTCTGGTCTAGATTGGTCAGATCAGAGGGCTGCTTTATATATAAGAGTGGCCAAGGGAGAGACGGCAGAACCACAATGCCCTTTTCCTTCTTTAGTTAGTGAAGCACAAGCAATAGGCGACAAACTTGCTTTTGAACGTGCTCCTAAAGAAACTACTAAAGAAACTACAGTTGCCAAACGTAAAGTTGTATCTAAATATATACCTGAACCTGAACCTGAACTTGCAGATGAATTTGATGAATCAGGCGATACTTCTGCATTAGATACTATTTCACGTGGTACAAAAATGCAAATGAAAAATGTTTGTCGTGATCTTATTTAAAATAATTAACTATAGTATGATAAAAGTATATTTGATAATCTTAATTATACTTTTATTTATTTATATTTTTACATATAGAGAGGGAATGCAAACATGTAAATATAAATATTTGAATCCTCCAATAACGAATAATGGTGAAGTTATTGAATGGAGTACAAACACTATAAAATCATTTGTGAATAAATGGGATAAAATTAATTCACCAAATAAAATTCTGGAGGATGATATAACTACATTATTTTCATATATATGGGAAGAAGAAGCAAAATATTATATTCAATATGGAAAATTTCCATTAAATCAATATATAAAAACACAATTTAGTACTAATAACGAATTAAAAAAATATAAAAATATTGATAAAACATATAATAACAGGCAAATTTATGGTGCATTTATTATTGCTTCTGATACTAATAATGGAACAATTGAAACATTAGCTAATAAAATATTTACGGGCAAGGTATTACCTTCTGAATGTGTAGCGAAAGATCCTTCAGAAAAAAATGTACCCAAATCATATACTGCAATCCCTACACTTGTTTTCAATAAAATAAAAAAAGCATGTACGTAATCATTTCAAAATATATATGTGTAAAATATATGAAAAAAAAAGTAATATATTTTTTAGGATTTTTATTTATACTTTTGATACTTTTATTGGGAATTAAAGAAGGATTTGTGTCAAGTGATGGTTGTACCTATAAATATTTACGTCCTATAGAAAGAGATTCAGATTCAAATATGCCTTTTAAATTATGGAATTTAAATACTACAAATAAATTTATCAAAACATATAATGATGTAAATGTAAATTTAAAAGAAGAATATAAAATGAATACATCAAATATAATTGATTATGCAGAACAATTCATAACAGAAAAGGAGGCATTATACTATATTTGTCAAAAAAAGTTTCCTATGAATTCATATATCAATTCAAAACGAACTGCATCTATGAATAATAAATTTCAAGAGTTTATTAACAGTAGAATAACAAAGGGAACATATACGATTAAAACTATACCAACTGTACTATCGGTTCGTATGATATATTTTCATATTATATCAAATTCAAATGCTTTCCAACGTAGACCAACCATAGCCCATAAAATATTCAATAATTATAATGATATTAATAAAGATTTACCTGAGTGTTCCAATGAAATGTCATTAGGGTATATTATATCCACAATTCTACCAAGATATATACCTCAAATATCACCACCCGAAGATATTCCTGACGAAAAATATAAACAAATAGTTAATATGTGTAAAAAAATTTGTAAGTAATAAAATTGAACTATACAAATGGCGCTTACATTACAACATCAATCAGGTACTGTAAAAAGCGCATATCATTTTTCAGAATGTGATTTGTAGCAATGTATTATGCCGGAGAACATCCGTACAAACTCGTTTTCAAGAAGCGGTATTGGAATAGTTGGGATTCAGAATAAATCTATCTTTTCCATACTTCAAAAAAATTATACGAACACGGTCCCCAACCGCCTTGTTCACTATATTCTACATTAAACTTATTTTTTTGTAATACGTTATCTATATATTTTTTGTGTGATATATCCCGATAATCATTTTCCATAATAATTAATTTAATATTGGTTAGTATTTCAGGCATATCCATTAAAATATAATAAAATGCACCTTCACAATCTAATATTAATGTATCAAAAACAATATTATATTTTTCATTTAATTGTTGTAGTGTAATTGTTTTTACCCAATTATATCCAGGTTCTAATACATTGCTTGGTTTTGTATCCCAGTGTTTTTGAATTAATTTGCGAGTTGATAATGCAGAATTTTCGATATGAAATTGTAAATGATTTAAATCTCTATTTTCTATTAATTGTGTTGCAATAATCGGATTACTTTCCAAGGATACGAAATCTGTATGATTTAACATAGAGGCAATAATTAATGAATTTCTTCCTATATTTCCACCTATTTCTAATACTTTTTCGTTACCAGTTAAATATCGAACGGCCATTTTTTGTTCTGGCAATTCTTCATTGAAATTTCCATGATTTATAGATAATGTAGATTGTTTATCTACTAATATAGATTGAATTTCTTGATTTGTTTTGGTTATGACATTTGTATCTATATTTATAACTATTTTTATGTATTCATCGTAATATGAGATACCATTATGTTCAATGACTATTTTTTTATGAATTCCAGGTAATGGATCTGTAAAATATTTTGATCTATTACCATCACCATATGGAATTGTTATAATATTATTATTCATTAATTGTGTCATACAAATAGATGTAACATCAATTAAATTATGAAGTCCATAATATATTTTCATAGTATTACATATTATTTTTTTAAAATTGAATACTATTACTTTTATGGAATGATGGTAAAATGGAATCACTTGATTTATTGAGTAAATCCGAAATTGCCAAAGGGTACAATATATTAACTGATTTAGAATTAGCCATTATGAGAGGAAGCAATCAAGAACAAATGAATAAACTTCATGCACGATTTTATAAATATATTCCTCATAAAGAATCGAAAGAGTTGAATTTGATACAAATTTATTTAAAGAAGGCAATTATGATTGGCAAATTGAAGAATTTATCATGGACCTAATTTCATTCTGTCCACCATATATAAATATCGTATTTGTTTTTTTGCCTTTTCTAAAGTAGTGCCGTATGCAGTGACCCGTTTTGTTCGTCTATTGTAGACACGATATAAATTTTTGTTTGGTAATTTTCGCATAGAATAGGGCATACATTTAGTATAGATTTTAATTGAATTTTAAAATCTATATTAAAACACGTTGGGTATACATATATGTTGTCATTCCATTCCATGATATTGGGAGGAATTGTATATTATATAAATCCATTACAAATATTTATTGTATTGTGTTATTTTTTGAATTATAAGTATTATTTCATTTTTGAAGATAAAGAAACAACACAGCATATTATTAAATTATTGAATAAAGATATTATTGCGTTTTGTACCAAGGTTGTACACGGAAAAGAGGTAAATTCTGGATTCTTCGTAGGTAAAAATTGTATTGGATACATTGATAATATGACGTATGAAGATCCCAAAATATATATTATTACGCATGTTTCCTATTATAAAAAGATAACAGAACACAAAGAAGAGAATGTTATACCAGTTTTGGATATACAACCTCAAGTAGAATGTAATAAAATAGAAATGTTGATTCGTGCAGGAGTGTATAAGAATTTCTTTTATAGATCGTATAAACTGGATTTGACACATCTTACGCCGTTAGGAGATCAGATACCAATTATTGAAAAGGTAATACAAATGTATACGGAAAAAGGGAGGGCAACTATTTTTATAGATGGGGTGAGTCATGCAGGTAAAAGTTCGATTGGTTATTTGATAGCAAAAAAATTGGGAGGGAAATATTGTCATTCGTTTAATCCAACAGATCCGGGAGATCAAATGAGTATGTTAGTGTTGGATGCAGACATAGATGATAAACCATTGATAGTTGTATTGGAAGAAGTGGATATCATGATACAAAATATTCATAAGCAACAGGTATTTCATAATAAAGAAATACCTACTTCGGTTCATAATAAAACAACATGGACGACATTTCTGGATGATATGTTTATTTATAGAAAGGTTATATTGATTATGACAAGTAATACTTCGAAAAAAGAGATAGATGAAATGGATATTGCTTATCTTAGAGAAGGTAGAGTACATGAATCATTTACAATGCCTCATGTGTTGCCGGTTTGTCATTAAACGGCGAGTTTTATTTTTTCGTACGGTTCGTTTACCTCCACTAATACCGTTTGCGTCATTAAAAGCACGTATAAGTGTGTTAAAACGGTTTTTTACTGGGCAATTTTCGGCGTTTCCCGCGGCGTTAAAAGTATTTATCTTATCGTTTAGGATTGATGCATCTGCTACTCTTTTAGCATCATCAACGGGATGTTCATATTGTCTGCCTTTAAATTGTCGTATTTCTTCAATTAATTGTAAATATGTGGTATCAAATATATCACATTTCGAATCATTAATAACTTCTAACTGACTATTAAATTCATCGATAATAGTTCCAAATTTTAATTCTTTAAGTTTAGGATGATCAATTAATAATTTTTTTAAATTTTTAATTTTTTCTTGTACAATTCCTTTGTCTACAGGAATGTTGGTTAAATCTTTTCTTATGTCGGCAATTAGGTTATCAATCATATCTATAATTAACTCTTTTTGAATCAGTAGAGATCGAAGAGTTTGTCTTTCTGGTTTTGTTAAATTCTCTCTAAATTTAATAACTAATAGGTTGTATTTTTCTCTAAGTTCTTGAAACTCAGGCTGTTCTTTATCAAGAATTGTGTTAGCGTCTTTGTTGTAGTTATATTGGTGTATTGCTTGTTGCATAAGTTTAAATATTTCGTTTTTTGTATTTGCAACTGTTACTAATGATTCTAAATCGTCAACCTTTTTTTTAAAATTACGTAAAAATTGTTCACTTTTTTCTTTGGGTCCATGTAACCCTCCTAATTCAAACTCTGATGGAGGTGTAACAATTGGACTATTAACCGAAGTGTTGGAAAGTCCAAATAGTGATGAAAACCAGTTTTTTTTTGTTACTGATTTGGATTGAGATGTATTGGGTTCAGCTGTATTGGGTTGATTTGTATTGGTTTTTTTAGATCTTGTTCCAAACCAAGATTTTGGGAGTTTTTTTAATCTAATTTGGTCACTCCATTCGGGAGGAATACTATTTTCCGAATTTTTAGATTCTTCTACACCATTTTCACCAGAAATGTTAGATTTTTCTACACCATTTTCACCAGAAATGTTAGATTTTTCTACACCATTTTCACCAGAATTTTCAGATTTTACACCATTTTCACCAGAAAATTTAGATTCTTCTGAACCATGTAAAGGGTTTCCTTGACCTTGAATATAAGACCAAGCATTACCCAAAATATCATGTGTTGCTGTTAAAGATTCTTCGGCTACGGCTGAACCACGTTCTACATGTACTGATTTATCAGGTTGACTTAGTGAAGGATCTTCGTCAGAATCTCTGGTATTATCTTGTGTCGAATCTCTTAAAAGTTCTTGGCTAGGATCTCTTTCCAAAGGTGTATTACAATCTGTACCTTTATCAACAATAATTTTTATAGGTATTTTAATTGAATCATTATTTTTGAGTATATTCATACTAATATCCATAATATCGCCTTTATTTACATATATCTCATGGGTTGGTGATTGTGGGTCGAGTGTATTATCAACGTTTTCTGTTGTGATTAGTTTCATATTGTTGGCAGCATCATCAGTTATATTTAATATTTTTAGGTTTGTTTCTTTTGTTTCTTTTGTTTCTTGTGAACTTACAGTAATACAACCATTTTTATCAAATTCATCCAATAAATTTTTTAACTGAATAAATTTTTTCTGATAACCCTCTATTTTTATTTTCAATTTACTGAATTTTTCTTTCAAATCGTCACTAATTTTAATTTCTGTATTATCATTGTCCCTTTGTAATTTAGCTAATAACTCATCAATATGGTCTACGGTTTCTATAGTGCGTGGGAGTGCATTAAGAGCTAATATTTGTTCCATGTCTTTTCTAAACTTCTGATCTGCAGGTGACAAAGTTGGAAGATTAGCTATATTTTTTTCCAGTAACCGTTGAATTGTACCAGGATCAAATCCTGCAGTGGCTTCTATATTTGGGTTAGAACAATCTACCTTTAAAATTGTTATAGGTATACCTGGTTTACTTTTTGCATCCTCTTTATTTGTTCCTATTTTCATGACAATATTATTTAAATTTAAATGATTTATAGTTATTATATATGTCTCTGCACTACTTCCGATATTATAGCCAATTGAGGTTAGGTCAGTATTTTTATCATATTTATCTATAGTAGCTATTTCTATTTCAAAATTTTCATCTGATTCGGGCTGAATAGTAATACGACAACCACCATCTTTGGGTAAATCAATAAGGTCAGATAATTTGGAATATTTAAGATGGTTTTGTTGTAATTCAATTAATCTGTTTCCTAAAAGTTCTTTAATTTGTAGATTTGATTCTAATAACTTATCTATGTTAACAATTTCTTGTTCAAAACTGCTTTTTTCATCTCCTGTTTTATATTGATTAACAGTTGCTTCTAAGTCTGTTAGGGTTTTATCAAATTCTACATATTTTGCGTCTACTTCAGCGTCATATGGAGTTTCATCTGATGTCTCACTACAATTTATACCCTTGTCTATTACAAATGTTATACGTACATTAGACTTTACAACTTTGGAGTCATCTGATAATATATCCATCGTAATATCGTTTAAATTTGTATTTATATTTATTAAATAAGTTTCATTCGTGTCTATTGTACTAATTTGTTTTTTACCATCAACTAAATCCTTTATATTTTTTACTTTCATTTTTATTTGTTCGTTACTATCTAGTTGTAGAATAGTGATACATCCATCCTCTTTTATTGTATCAATAAATGTAGATAATTCAAAAAAATATTTATATTCATCTTTAATTTTGCGAAATTTGACTCCAATGTCAAGATCACGATATTTGTCACCATTCTGTGTTATGTTGTCTAATTCTCTTTCTAACTTATCTATTAACACTATAATATCTTGTTTGTCATTTGGATTAGTGTACTGACTAATACGTTTATATAATTCAGATACTTTTCTAGTGAATTCTCCGTATGGCATTCTTGGTCCTGATCCTGGTTCTAAAGGTTTGTCCAAATCAATTTCTGGTCTTGCAATAATTACAGGATTTGGTCTTATTTCTAAATTATCTATACTGTTAGTTGCCCTTACACTTTTTCTGGTTCTATGTATTACTCTTGGATCGATGTGCAAATTAGTACCTTTAATATATTTTAATAAACGTTTTTTTAATACAGGAGGTATCTTAAAAAAAATGGTATGATTTTCTGATAAAAGTGTAAGTGGGGTTTCATTTTTTAATTTAATTTCATGTGGTGTCCAATTATTTGTTCTGTTATTCCATACAAGTCCGGTAAGAATATAAACTGTATCTTTGGTGTAGCCTACATTGTTTTTATACCCTATATCTTTAATATAAAAATAGGTTTGCGTAGTAGTAGGAGAACTTGGGTAAAATCTAAAAAATACAATTATATATCCAGGTACAAAACGTTTTTTTCTTCCTTTATTATACTCAATTATGTTAGATTTTTTTTCACCATTTTCATGATATGATTCCGTTACAGGGGCAGCATGTGCAAACAAAATAGGTTTATTTTTATATAATTCTATGCTATAATTAACAGTAACTATATCATAGGACATAACATATAAATATATATTATTTACAACGTGAATAACGGTTTTTATTACGCCTTAATGTTTTTATTCGGGAACCACCTTGTGTATTCTGATCACGTCGTGGTGGTGGTGGTGGGGTTCTTGGCGCACATCCTTCTGCAGAAAGATCAATTGAATTCCAATCTAACATACGATTAGAAGACAATGGATTGTTTGATACTTCAAAAGATTCATCCGATTTATCAAATTTGTTTGTTTTATCAAAACTAAATGAGTATATATCATTACCAGAATCTTTTACCATTTTCCATTGTACATTTGATATAGGTATATATATATTTCCTGTTATTTTGTTTTGTTCACTTAGTATAAGTGCTATTTTAAAATAAACTTTTGGTTGTCCGTTTTCACCAGTATTAAATGTAATACAATCATTTGAATTATATGTTTGTGATTGGTTTGTTTTTGTGTCTGTTATTGTTATACTTCGGTTATCATATTTAATCCTAAAAGTT
>Ga0070374_10000406_pt1 | contig 17320 bp, 20 predicted proteins | sample LauGreSuBDMM15SN_2_FD_66374 | JGI IMG/M metagenome (GOLD analysis project Ga0070374, IMG submission 66374) | Freshwater lake microbial communities from Lake Michigan, USA - Su13.BD.MM15.SN (version 4) (version 4) | ecosystem: Environmental > Aquatic > Freshwater > Lake | place: Lake Michigan...
GTCCGACCGCTGAAACACCGCAAGATCGGTGATAATCATATCAACGACATTTTTGCCTGTTAACGGCAAAGTGCAGGCGGGGATGAATTTCGGTGACCCATCCTTGGCATTATGCTCCATCACCACAATGATCTTCTTCACGCCTGCAACCAGGTCCATGGCACCGCCCATGCCCTTGATCATCTTGCCGGGGATCATCCAGTTGGCGATGTCACCATTTTGCGCGACTTCCATCGCGCCCAATACAGTCAGGTCTATATGCCCACCGCGGATCATCGCAAAGCTGGCAGCACTGTCGAAATAGGCCGTCTGCGGCAACTCGCTGATCGTCTGTTTGCCCGCATTGATAAGGTCGGCATCTTCTTCGCCGGCAAAAGGGAAGGGCCCAATACCCAACATGCCGTTTTCCGACTGAAGCGTTACTTCAACGCCTGGCGGGATGTGATTTGCCACAAGGGTCGGAATGCCAATGCCAAGGTTTACATAATATCCATCACGCAGTTCCTGTGCGGCACGCGCGGCCATGTCGTCACGGGTCCAGCTCATAGCGAAGCCTCCCTTTCACGCACGGTCCGAAACTCGATTTTTTTATCATACGGCGCGCCGACGATCATACGCTGCACATAAACGCCGGGCAAATGGATGCAGTCCGGGTCAAGGCTGCCCACCGGCACAAGCTCCTCCACCTCGACCACGCAGATTTTGCCGCAGGTCGCCGCCGGCAGATTGAAATTACGCGCTGTTTTGCGAAAGACAAGGTTCCCGCTTTCATCGGCCTTCCATGCCTTGATGATGGAAAGGTCAGCAAATATGCCGCGTTCGAGAATATATTCCTCGCCGCCAAAATCCTTCGTTTCCTTGCCCTCGGCGACCAAGGTGCCAACGCCGGTCTTTGTGTAAAAGCCGGGGATGCCCGCACCGCCTGCACGCATACGCTCAGCCAATGTGCCTTGGGGGCAGAATTCGACTTCAAGCTCACCTGCCAAATACTGCCGCTCAAACTCTTTGTTCTCGCCAACATAAGAGGAGATCATTTTCTTGACCTGCTTGGTGCGAAGCAGCTTGCCAATACCTTCATTGTCGATGCCGGCATTGTTCGACACAAATGTCAGGCCAGTGACCCCGCTGTCGCGCACAGCATCCAACAAACGTTCTGGTAGGCCACAAAGGCCAAAGCCGCCGCTGGCGATAAGAATGTCGTTTTTCAATATGCCATCGAGCGCCGATTTTGCGTTGGGGAAGAGTTTTTTCGCCATGAATTGCTCCAGATGGTGGGAGAGACGGAGTGCCGGTGGCCTAGACGCCTAAAGGCGTGAAGGTCAACGCCAATAGCGCGCCCAAATCGTTTAAAGCCTGATCCCCGCTGGTCACTTTGATCGCTGCCATTCCCATGGCCGCAGCTGGTTTGCAATTTATGCCAAGGTCATCAAGATAGATGCATTGCGATGGCTTAACTTCCAAAGCCGCACACATCATCGCATAAATGCGCGGGTCGGGTTTGCGCACGCCGGCCTTACTCGATTCAATGATGTGGTCGAACCTATCCATAACGGCGGAGATTGCGGCGGCTTTCTCGTCACTCACCGCCATGCCAGCACCTTTTCCGGACGGCACATTGTTCGTGATGCATCCAAGTCCAAAACCTTTGGACTTAAGCATATCAAGCGCGGCCACCATGTCGGGTCGGATGTCCCCCGATAGGCAGGCGATAACCGAAGCCCCGTCAAGTTCATGCCCCAAAGCGCGCGCTTCAGCGGCAAACAAAGTGTCGAATTCAGCCGCGCTGCACTCCGCCCGCTCGAACTTCGCCCATGCATTATCGTCGGGGTTGCGGGCATTTACGCTGCGGACGAAATCCTTGGGCAAGCCATTTTTCGCCTCCATACGGTTAAAGGCCTCAAATGGCGAAGACGTGATAACCCCGCCAAAATCGAAGATTACAGTATTGAAGGTCATGTTTTTCCTTAGGCGACCGTTGTGCCGAACAACGCCCCAATAGCAGCCGTTGCCGCCATCGCAATCGCCCCCCAAAAGGTTACGCGCAGCACGGCCCTGCCGATGGGCGCCCCGCCTGCTTTTGCGCCAACTGCGCCAAGGACGGCAAGGAACAAAAGGGCCGTGATCGACACAGTCCAACTGAGATAGGCGGCGGGAGACAGCGGGACCATCGCAAGGGGCAAAGACGCACCAATCGTGAACGCAGCGGCCGAGGCCAATGCGGCTTGCACTGGCCGCGCGGCAGTATGCGCTGCCATGCCAAGCTCGTCACGCAAATGCGTGGCCAGCGCATCATGCGACGTTAACTTGTCGGCCACCTGCTCCGCCAGCGCCCGGTCGAGGCCCCGCAGCTCGTAAATGCCGATAAGCTCTTCACGTTCTTTGTCTGGAATCGTCGCCAGCTCATTCTCTTCGCGCGTACGATCCGCGCTTTCGGAATCCGCCTGCGAGCTGACCGATACATATTCGCCAGCCGCCATCGACATTGCGCCAGCAACCAGCCCCGCAATCCCCGTAAGCAGAATTGTTGCGGGCGCCGATTGCGCGGCTGCGACACCTACAATCAGGCTTGCTGTCGATACTATGCCGTCATTGGCGCCAAGAACAGACGCGCGCAGCCAGCCGATGCGGTTAATGAGATGCGCTTCCTTGTGCCGTCGCATACGCCGATTTCCAGTTCTAATATTGCAGCTTAAGCCCCGGCCGCGCCCATCGGGTTTTCACGAGACGCCCGCTGCCCGACAGGCAAATATAAGCGTCCATCATATCGTCGCCGCCCCACGCAATGTTGGTGGTGAATATATCATCGGTCGCGACAAATTCGACCAACTCCCCATCGGGCGAAATGACGCTAATCCCACACTCGCCGATAGTGGCGACGCAAATATTGCCGCTGGCCTCCACCCCGAGGCTGTCGAAGAATTTATATCCTGCCGGGCGGTATACCGGAATGCCGGGTCCGCCGGGGCCCGCATCGCCAGCCACCTTGCCGGGCGCAGTGATGTTGAACTTCATCAGGCGGCAGGTGTAGGTTTCTGCAGCATATAATGTCTTGCCATCGGGGGACAGGCCAACGCCATTGGGGTTGTTGGATGGGAAGATCACTTCTTCCAAATAGCTGCCATCTGCTTTTGCATAAAAGATGCCCACTACGTCATGGCTGCGTTTGGCGTAATCAATCTTGCCATGGTCGGTGAACCAGAAGCCGCCATGGGCATCGAACACGATATCGTTCGGCCCACGCAGGCTGCAACCATGGTCGCCGGATTTATAAAGCACTTCGACCTCGCCCGTGTCGATATCGATCCGTTCAATCCGTCCGCCCGAATAATCCTGCGCAATGCCGTGCGGCGCAAGAAAGCCGTTGGCTTCCATATACTCAAACCCGCCATTGTTGCAGCAATATAGCTTACCATCCGGGCCAATCGCCAAGCCATTTGGTCCTCCGCCCGGCTTTGCAATGACTGTCTTGCTTCCGTCGGGCCGCACGCGGGTAATTTGTCCTTCGGCAATCTCCACCAGAATGACGCTACCGTCGGGCATAACTACCGGTCCCTCAGGGAAGCGAAGGCCGTCTGCGACCAATTCAAACTCTGCCATATTTTCTCTCTCCTTTGCGTGCGGCAACGGCGCACCTTTTTTAATCAAAATAACCATCAGGCAGGTTCCCGCGCCGGCACTGCCCGATCTGCGTCACCAAGCTCTGCCTGCATGTATACGCTGTCAAGCCAGCGGCCGAACTTTCGACCAACGGACCGCATTCGTCCGGACTGCGTGAAACCCAACTTACTGTGCAGTTTTACCGAAGCGGGCTCTGCCCCGCCGATGACGGCAACCATCTGGCGGAAGCCGCATTGCGTTGCCTGCACCATTAATGCGCGCAACAACTTTACACCCACACCCTGCCCCATAAAATCCGGATCAACATAGATGGAATCTTCGCAGGTAAAGCCATAAGCTGGCCTGTCGCGAAAGGCGGTCACATAGGCATATCCCAATATCCTGTTATCGCGTTCAGCGATCAGAAATGGCCAACCTTTAGATAAAATATCTGCGATTTTCTGTTCTGTTTCCGCAGATGATCGCGGCACAATGTCAAAGCTAGCCGTGCCGTTAAGCACATGATATGCATAAATCTGCGCAATCGCATCGGCATCCGAGCCCTGCGCCATCCGTATCATGACGTCACCTGTCTGACCCGCGTTATCCATTGGCCATCGCTGACATAATATCTCCCGCTTTGGAAGCATTTTGCTGCGCAATCGCGTATAAGGTAGCACGGCGTTCAAGGGACATGTGACCCTTGTCGAGGATCGATCGTCGCAAGACTATGTCGGCCTTGGCCTGTTTGAGGGTGTAACTCGTTTGCTGCCGGGCGAACTGCGCATGCCAGAGCTGTTGGGGCGTGAAACAAAGATTGGCTTTTGCCCCTGTTCCATGCAAGCTTGCGCGGAACGGGGGATTTTAAGTGCAGGAAGATACAGCCGTAACAGGGCGTCCGATGGGATTCTGGATGGCGCTCGCATTGGTCATGGGCAGCATGATCGGTTCAGGCGTATTCCTGCTGCCTGCAAGCCTTGCGCCTTTGGGATGGAATTCGGTCATCGGATGGTTCATCACTGTATCCGGCGCTTTGTGCGTTGCCTCGGTCTTTGGCGCGCTCAGCAAGGCCCTACCAAAGGCAGGCGGGCCTTACGCCTATACCCGTGCCGCTTTTGGCGATGGCGCGGGTTTTGCGATTGCCTGGGCCTATTGGATTTCAATGTGGGTCGGCAATGCGGCAATCGCTACGGCGGCCGTAAGCTATCTTAGTCAGCTGTTTCCGATTGTCGGTACGCACGGCGTTTCAGCGGCCATCACCATAGCCATCGTCTGGGCATTCACGCTAATCAATATCCGCGGAACCAAATTGGCAGGGCAGGTGCAGATTATTTGGACCGTTGCAAAGTTGCTCCCCCTCATCGCAGTCATTGGCCTTGCAGCTTATGTGCTGGCAACGCAAGGCACAGGGCTTGTTCGTACTTTTGATACGGCAGATATCTCTACAGCAAGCATTTCGACGGCCACCATATTGACCTTGTGGGCGATGCTTGGCCTTGAACTTGCAACCGTGCCAGCCGACAAAGTGCAAGACCCCGAACGCACCATTAACCGTGCCACCTTGTTTGGGACGGCCGGTGCTGGTGGCATATATATCTTGGTCTGCTCGGCAGTTGTCCTGATGCTACCCGCCGCGATCACCAGCGCGTCAGCCGCGCCATTTGCCGATTTCGTGAATATCTATGCCGGCACCAATGCCGGCACGGCGATCGCCGCGATTGGCGCAATAAGTGCGCTTGGTGCATTAAACGGCTGGATCATGTGCCAAGCCGAACTGCCCGCCGCCCTAGCACGCGATGGCTTATTCCCAGAATTCATGGGTAAAGCCGCCGCAAATGGCACGCCGCGCAATGCCCATGTATTCTCCACCAGTCTATTGACGCTCGTCATCCTGATGAACAGCAGCCGGTCCATGGCATCTATGTTTGAATTTCTAATCGTGCTCACCACCGCCATCGTGCTCGTCATGTATTTCGGCTGCGCGGCGGCGGCATTCCGGCTTATCCAGACGGGGGCATTGAAAGTCCGCGCAGGATTTAAGATCATTCTGTTCCTTGCGGCGTTATATTCCTGCTGGACGATTTATGGCGCAGGCACCGAAGCATTGATCTGGGGCGTTGCGTTATTGCTCATCGGCCTTCCGGTTTTCTGGCTTTTACGCCTTGCAAGGGGTTCCAAACCCTCAACGTGACGCCTACATGCAGAACATATAAATTTTGCAGGAAAACCGATGAGCTATACCACTGACTTGGGTCTTTATATTGACGGTAGTTGGCGCACGGGCGAAGGCCGCGATTGCCATAATGTAATCAACCCCGCGACAGGAGAGACGCTGGCGGCATTACCGCTGGCAACTGCAGTCGACCTTGACGAGGCTCTTGCTGCAACGGCACAGGGATTTGCGCATTGGCGTACTGTGGACGTCAACGCCCGCGCGGCAATCTTGCGCAAGGTTGCTGATCACATTCGCGAACGCGCTGAGGTAATTGCCGTTCTGCTGACTACTGAGCAAGGTAAGCCGCTTGCCGAAGCCCGCACCGAGGTGCTTTCCTGCGCCGCGCAGTTCGACTATTTCGCCGAGGAAGCCAAGCGCAGCTATGGCCGTGTTCTTGTCCGGCCAACGGGACAGCGCGCGTTGGTTTTGAAGCAGCCGGTCGGGCCAGTCGCCGCGTTCTCGCCATGGAACTTCCCCGTAAATCTGATGTGTAAAAAAATGGCGGCTGCGCTTGCGGCGGGATGTTCGATCATTGCAAAACCGCCCGAAGAAACGCCCGCAAGTACCAGCGCGATAATGCAATGCGTCATTGATGGCGGCGTCCCCGGCAATGTCGCGCAGCTCGTCTACGGCGTGCCGGACATGGTCAGCCGCCACCTGATTGCCTCTCCCATCATCCGCAAAGTCAGCTTCACTGGCTCCGTCCCTGTCGGCAAGCATTTGCTTAAGCTTGCTGCAGAGCGCGTAAAACGCACGACGATGGAATTGGGTGGACATGCGCCCGTGCTCATTTTCGATGATTGCGACCTGGAAAAGGCAATCACGTTGTCCGCAACGACCAAGTTCCGGAACGCGGGCCAAGTGTGCATTTCGCCCACCCGCTTTTATGTGCAAGAGAGCGTCTATGACCGCTTCGTCGCCGGCTTTGCCGAGCTTACGAAAAAGGTCCAGGTTGGTAATGGTCTCGATGCAAGCACGGTCATGGGGCCACTGGCCAATGAACGGCGGCCATCGGCAATAGCGGCCTTGGTGGACGATGCGACCTCGAAAGGCGCTAAGCTGCTGACCGGCGGGTCACGCGGGGACCAAGGCTTTTTCTTCGCACCGACGGTATTGTCTGACGTGCCGATGTCGGCAAAAGTTATGGACGACGAGCCTTTTGGTCCCGTGGCTTTGATGCGGCCGTTCAAGACATTTGATGAAGCCGTCGCGCAAGCCAACCGCCTGCCCTTCGGCCTTGCGGCTTATGCTTTCACGGAGAATGCGCGCCAGGCAAACCTTGTTGCCGATGCGCTTGACACAGGCATGGTTGGCCTCAACAGTTTCGTTATCTCGATGCCCGACGCGCCATTTGGCGGGGTGAAGGAATCGGGCTTTGGTAGCGAAGGCGGTCCCGAAGGTCTCGACAGCTATTATGTTACCAAAGCGGTTCACCAATATTGATTAAGCGGCAACTGTATCTGTCCGCGGGACTGCTGGCGGTAGCGCTCGGCACGATAGGCATTTTCCTACCTTTGCTGCCGACCGTCCCGTTTATGATATTGGCCGCATTCTGTTTCGCACGCAGCAGCCCAGCGCTTGAGGCGCGATTGATGGCTCATCCGCGATTCGGGCACCATTTGGTTGCGTGGCGGGAAAAGGGCGTGATTAGCAGGCGGGCAAAATGGTCGGCGACGATGGCTTTTGGCTTAAGCATCGCCATATCATTTGCCGCGATGTCAATGCCTTTGTCCCTCATTCCGATGGGCGTCGCCGTAATCTGTCTCAGCTGGATTTGGCGTAAGCCCGAAATTTAGGCTTCAATGGCGGCATCCCGCACGATGGCAGTCCCTGCCGCGCGCTGCTTCTTGAGATCCGCTTTTAACTTGGCTGGGTCACGTGCCAACACAAATCCGAAGCTCACGCCGCCTTCCCTGCCGATTGTGGCGTGGTGCAGCTTGTGCGCCTGCACCAAACGTTTGGCATAGCCCCGGCGCGGGACATATTTGAAATAGCGTTGATGTACGAGGCCGTCATGGACGACGGTGTAGATGACGCCGTAAAACATGACGCCCAAACCGATCCATGTAGCAGGCGCCCACGCATTGTCGCCCAGCATAAGAGGACTGCCTATCACAAACAGCGATATGCTCATTACTGCACCGACGATGCCGTAAAGATCATTCTTCTCCAGGGCGTTATTGTGCGGTTCGTGATGGTCACGGTGCCATCCCCAACCCCATCCATGCATGATATATTTATGGCTGGACCACGCGACCCATTCCATAATGAAGACCGTTGCAAGCACGATAAGGATGATGCTGATTATGCTCATGGCGCCCCTAATAGACGTAAAGTTTGCATCTTTGAAGTGCAAGCAGCGACGCCTCACTTGATTTCGCTGCAATCGCTTCTATGTCATTTTAATTATGCCAACACCGCAAACACTTTACGAAAAAATCTGGAACGCCCATGTCGTGGAACAACGGGATGACGGGACGTGCCTGATTTTCATCGACCGCCATCTTGTCCACGAAGTCACCAGCCCGCAAGCCTTTGAAGGCCTTCGCGTCGCTGGACGGCGCGTGCGGCGACCCGATCTTACGCTTGCCGTGCCGGATCACAATCTACCCACTACCGCGCGGTTAGACGGCAATGGGCAGCATGTGCCGATAGCCGACCCCGAAAGCGCACAGCAATTGGAAGCGTTAGAACGCAACGCGCCGGAGTTCGGCATTGCCTATATTAACGCCACCGACATCAAGCAGGGCATCGTCCATGTTGTCGGACCAGAACAAGGCTTCTCGCTGCCCGGTACGACGATTGTATGCGGCGACAGCCACACTGCCTGCCACGGCGGCCTTGGGGCTTTGGCCTTTGGAATCGGCACATCCGAAGTCGAGCATGTACTTGCAACCCAAACGCTTCAACTGACACGATCAAAGTCGATGGAAGTCCGCGTCGAAGGTGAACTTGGGCCGGGCGTGTCCGCCAAAGACGTTGTACTCCACATCACGGGCGTGTTGGGCGCATCGGGCGGCACTGGCCATGTTATCGAATATACAGGCGCTGTTATTCGCGCGCTCAGCATTGAGGGTCGGTTGACCATTTCCAACATGGCGATTGAACATGGTGCGCGCGCTGGTCTGGTAGCGCCTGACGACACCACTTTTGCTTATCTCAAGGGCCGTCCGATGGCACCAAAGGGAGCGCAGTGGGACGCAGCGGTGGCTTATTGGCGTTCACTCGCTACCGATACTGCGGCAGTCTATGACAAGGTCGTGACGATAAACGCCGCCGACATTGCGCCAAGCGTTACATGGGGCACAAGCCCTGAAGACGTATTGCCCATTACCGGCATCGTTCCCGACCCATCCACCTTCGCCGATCCGTCGAAGCAAGAAGCCGCCAAGAAATCCCTAGCATATATGGGGCTGACGCCTGGCACTGCTATGACAGATATTGAAGTGCAGAATGTCTTCATTGGCAGTTGCACCAACAGCCGGATTGAAGATCTGCGTGCGGCTGCTGCTATTCTGAAGGGCCGTAAAAAGGCAGCTAATGTCAAATGGGCAATTGTCGTTCCGGGAAGCGGCCTTGTGAAGCATCAGGCCGAGGCCGAGGGGCTACACCGCATATTTATCGACGCGGGCCTTGAATGGCGCGAACCGGGCTGCTCGGCATGCTTGGGTATGAACCCGGACAAGGTACCTGCCGGAGAGCGTTGCGCGTCCACCAGCAACCGCAATTTCGTCGGGCGGCAAGGACCAGGTGCGCGCACGCATTTGGTAAGTCCTGCAATGGCCGCCGCCGCCGCAGTGACGGGAAAGCTTACGGATGTCCGCGAATTGATGAACTAAATTGCAAGGAGGCGTTAACGCATGAGAGAGGCGCCTGCGCAAAAATAAGCTATTTTCTTTACTTGGCACAGACGCCAAAGCTAAGGTTAATCCATCAAGGAACAGCTATATGACCAATAAAAATTCCAATGGCGACACATGGTCAACCACAGCCAAGGTTGGCGCAGCGGTTGGCTCCGCAGCCTTGGTGGCTGCGTTGTTATATGCAGGGCGGCGCAGTCTGACGCAGAAGAAGGGCAAGCTTGAACCCTTGTCCCCTGAACCCGATGCCGCACCCATAACCCAGAACCCGCCAAAAACCGAAACGGACTGATCGTATGAAGCCCATAAGCAGCGTCATTGGCAGAGCCTATCCGCTCGGGCTGAAAAATATCGATACCGACATCATCATTCCTGCAGCTTGGTTGAAAACGATTAGCCGGTCGGGCCTTGGCAAAGGCGCGTTTCAATCCTTGCGCGAAGTGTCTGGCAACGTCTTTGACGATCCTGCTTATGCTGGCGCACCAATTTTGATTGCTGGCGACAATTTCGGATGCGGGTCAAGCCGCGAGCATGCCGCTTGGGCAATGGCTGACCTAGGCATTTCGGCAGTCATCGCACCCAGTTTTTCGGACATATTTTCTGGCAACGCGTTCAAGAATGGATTGCTCGCAATCGTGCTGCCGCAGGATGCTATCGATCGGCTGATGGAAGTTGCGCAGACGGACAGCATTCATATCGATCTGGAAACGCAGACGGTAACAACGCCATTCCAAGATCGGTTCGCATTTGAAATTGACCCGTTCCGCAAGCATTGCCTGATGAATGGGGTCGACGAGATTGGGCTGACGCTGAAAAGCAGCGACGCGATCTCTACATATGAGACAAAAATATCGGCACAGCAGCCTTGGCTGACGCCCAACATAGCCTAGGAGAGAGAAATGCGCGCTTTATTATCGACCGCGAGCGGTGGCCCTGAAACGCTTGTCATGGGCGAATTGCCAGAACCCGTTGCTGGCCCTGGCCAAGTCGTTGTTGCGGTGAAGGCTTGCTCGATCAACTTCCCCGACACCTTAATGATTGTCGACCTTTACCAGTTCAAGCCCGAACGCCCCTTTGCGCCCGGCGGTGAAATCGCTGGCGTGGTCGAAGCTATCGGCGATGGCGTCAGCGGCTTTGTCGTTGGTGATCGCGTGATTGGCCTATGCGGCAATGGCGGGCTCACTGAAAAGGTCGCGGTTGCCGCATTCAACTGCTTCAAAATGCCCGACGCTATGTCGTTTGACGATGGCGCGGCTTTGCTCATGACCTATGGCACGTCCATCCATGCACTCAAGGACCGCGGCCATATGAAAACGGGGGACAATGTCCTTGTTCTCGGCGGTGCTGGCGGCATCGGCATTTCGGCGATTGAGCTTGCGAAGGCTTATGGTGGCCGTGTGGTTGCGGGCGTATCGAGCGAGGCCAAAGCCGCCATCGTACGTGAGGCAGGCGCGGATGAAGTTGTTGTCTATCCGCATCAGCCGTTCGATAAGGATCAATCCAAGGCCGTCGCTGAACTGTTCAAGGCGGCCGCTGGCAGGGACGGTTTCAACATCATCTACGACACTGTCGGCGGCGACTATAGCGAGCCTGCGGTCCGTTCGATTGCATGGGAAGGCAAGTTTCTTGTGGTCGGTTTTCCGGCCGGCATCGCGAAATTGCCGTTAAACCTGACTTTGCTGAAAAGCTGTGACGTTTGCGGTGTATTCTGGGGTGCTTTCGCCGCACGCACACCGCAGAAGAACCACGCGAACATATCCGAATTGTTTGACCTTTACGCTTCAGGCAAAATCAAGCCGCGCATTTCGGAAACATTTGAACTGGCAAATGCTGGCACAGCGATTGCGCGGCTTGGCGAACGAGCAGCAGTTGGGAAACTGGTTGTCCATATTTGATATCAATTGCCTTGTTGATAGCACGCACACGCATTATCTTGGATATTCAGCAGTTAGGAACGGCAACATGACGACTTTCGATAAACGCGAAAACGCCTTTGAAGAGAGGTTTGCACATGATGCGGAGCTTCAGTTCAAAATTACTGCGCGCAGGAATAAACTGGTTGGCCAATGGGCCGCAGAAAAAATGGGCCTGACCCCGGAAGAAACAAACGCTTACGCGACCTCCGTGGTCCAGGCGGATTTTGAAGAATCGGGTGTGGAAGATGTTGTGCGCAAGCTGCTTGGCGATTTGACATCGGCTGGCGTTGATATCGATGACGCAACAATTCGTGCAACGCTGGAAGATAAGATGGTTGAAGCGCGCCGCCAGTTTATCGAGCCCGCCTAATGGCAATGCAGGCCGAAGAGATAGAGGGCATGATAAAAGCTGCCCTGCCCGACGCGCAGGTTGAGATTACTGACCTTGCAGGTGACGGCAACCATTATGCCGCGCGCGTAGTGAGCGAGAGTTTTCGTGGGCTTCCGCGCGTGAAGCAGCATAAGGCGGTATATGACGCGCTAGGCGGCCGCATGGGCGGCGTTTTGCATGCCTTGCAACTAACAACCGCCATTCCTTAAATTTTTGGAGTATTATACATGAGTGTTAACGAACGGATCGAAGAGATCGTCAAAGGCAATAATGTCGTCCTGTTTATGAAGGGCAGTCCGTTATTTCCGCAGTGCGGCTTCTCCAGCAAGGCGATCGCCATTCTCGACCATCTGAATGTCGCTTATGAAAGCGTAGATGTGTTGCAAGACATGGAAATCCGCGCTGGCATCAAGGATTATAGCGACTGGCCAACCATCCCGCAGCTTTACGTCAAAGGCGAATTTCTGGGCGGCTCAGACATCATGATGGAAATGTACGACGCGGGCGAACTGCAGGAATTGGTTGAAACCGAAGGCTTGGCAAAGGCCAGCTAATCAATCTGTATCATTTACGACAATCAGCCTTGGCTGCATTATTTGGATCCATAGCAAAGCCAGCAAATACGCGCTGGCGCAGATGGCAAACATAGGCGCGTAGCCAAGGCCCGACTCTAACGACCAGCCGGCAAATTCAAGCATGGCTGCGCCGCTGAGATTGCCAGCCAAGGCTCCAATTGCAATGACGCTGCCGACCTGACGCGCAGGTACGATATCTGCTGCCATACCAAAGATATTGGTCGAGAAACCCTGATGCGCGAATAAGGCGAGACCAATAATAAGCGCCGCTAACCATTCATTGGGTGCTTGCAGTGCCAGTGGAATTGGCAGGATCAGCAAGGCGTAAAAAAACATTGAGCTCTTGCGCGCCGCATTCGCAGTCACGCCCTTACCCAAAAGGATCGGGAACAAGATACCGCTTGTCACTGCGCCAACGGCAGCCAATGCATATACGATAGCGGTCGGTGCGCCAATTTCGGCCTGCCCGAGCCCAAATTGCCGCGCAAAAAAATCCGGCGCCCAGAAAAGAATAAACCACCAGACGAGATCGGTGAGCAGCTTTGCCCCTGCGACCGCCCAAGTGCGGCGCTCCTTCAACAGTTCGCTCCAGCGCGCCCCCGTAACCGCTGGATTTCCCGCGGTCGGTGCGGCCGCACCCAATGGCTGAAGCTTTGCTGTCCCAAGCCACCAGAAAACCAGCCAAACGAAACCTAACGCTCCTGTTATGATGAACGCTTCACGCCAGCCGTACGTGATGGCAATCCACGGCACCGTGAGTGGAGCCAAGATCGCGCCAATGTTTGAGGCACTGTTAATGACACCAATGCCTATCGATCGTTCGCGAATGGGCAGATAGGTGGCGGCCGATTTCATGGCCGCTGGCGTGTTTACAGATTCGGCAACAGCCAGCGTGACCCGTGCCGCAACGAACTGCCCGACACTGCTTGCGAATGCATGCCCCATTCCCGCCAAGCTCCAGATGGCGACGGCCAAGCCATAGCCCCAACGGACACCGAAGCGGTCGATAAACCAGCCAACTCCCAAAAGCGCGACTGCAGTAGCGATCTGGAACGCTGATCCGAAATGTCCAAATTCGCGATCCGTCCAACCAAACTCCATTTGAAGCGTCGGTTTGAGCAACGCCAGCACTTGCCGATCAAGATAATTGAGCGCCGTACCAAAGAACAAAAGCGCGATCAGACCATAACGGATGAACCGCATTGCATTGTCTGAACTGGTCATCTTGGTTTCGGCCATTGAATCCACTCCCACGCCCTGCTTTATGCTGGAACTCCCCACACATGTGCCTATAGATGGCTATATGACACCGCAAGACATACACGCGAATTACATCGCTGACCTCTATGGCGAAACCTATCTTGCCGATGATAATCCGCCACTGCGCAAGCGGTTGGTGCTCGGTGCGCTGTTTCCTGGCTTTGCGGTAGTAGCGATCTCTTCGGTCGCAGCAACCTGGTTTTCCGAACATTACGGAATGCCAGTCATTTTGGCGGGTTTGCTGCTGGGGTTAGCCCTCAATTTTGTTTCAGCCGAGCAAAAGGTACATCCCGGACTCGATTTCTGCGGTACTGTTTGCCTGCGCTGGGGCATCGTCCTTTTGGGTACGCAAGTCACCGCAATGCAAATTGGCGGTCTTGGCGCGTTGGCCTTTTTGGGGCTGATTGGTATTATGTCATTGGTGATGGGCGCCGGATTGTTGGGCGCTCGCTTAAGCGGACAAACCAATTACGCTGGTTGGCTAGCAGGCGGCGCAACGGCGATCTGTGGGGCGTCGGCAGCATTGGCCATTTACGCCGTCATAGGCCGCGAACGCCTGAACCAATCGCAGTTTACGCTCACCTTGGTGGGCGTTGCTCTGGCAAGCGCAGTTGCGATGTCTTTCTACCCGATCATTGCGGCGCAACTCGCTTTCACGGATAAGCAAGCCGGCTTCCTGATGGGAGCGGCCGTACATGACGTAGCTCAGGCACTTGGCGGCGGTTATAGCTTCTCGCAATCAGCGGGTGAAACCGCAACCATCGTCAAATTGTCGCGCGTAGCTTTGCTCGCACCCGCTGTAACGCTTATCGGGCTTGCTATCGGGTCCAGCGACGGTCGGCCCCGAAGCCTTGCGTCGCGGTTGAAGCTGCCTTGGTTCATTCTCGCATTCTTTGCCACCGTCGCGATCAACTCTGCCGTGGCGGCACCAGCGTGGGTGGCGCAATATGGCCTGATCGCCTCTAAGGCTATGTTATTATTTGCTGTTACGGCCACTGCGATGCGGTCTCGACTTGATTTGCTGCTGAGTCAGGGTACGAAGGCGCTGTTTCCCGTCATACTGGCCACATTAACGGCCTTTGTGGCGTCAGCAGCATTCGCATGGGCATTTTTATGAGCGAACAGATTTATGAACTGGCGGTAATTGGCGGCGGTATTAACGGCGCCGGTATTGCACGTGACGCCGCTGGCAGGGGCGCGCACGTTATCCTGCTTGAGCGCGGAGACCTTGCGCGGGGCACTTCATCGGCATCGACGAAACTTATCCATGGCGGGCTTCGCTATCTTGAGCATTATGAATTTGCACTGGTGCGGGAATCGTTGATTGAGCGCGAGCGGCTTTGGGCCATTGCGCCTCATATTATCTGGCCGCTTCGGTTCATCCTGCCGCATCAAAAAGGTATTCGTCCTGCGTGGCTCGTGCGCCTTGGTCTGTTCCTTTACGACCACATTGGTGGCCGCAAGCTGCTGCCGGCAACGCGCACCGTCAATTTGAAAAACGCGCCAGCAGGCAAGCCACTGCGTCCAGAATTTGTGAAGGCGTTTGAATATTCGGACTGCTGGGTGGACGATGCAAGGCTCGTCGTTCTGAATGCGATGGATGCCGTCGAGCACGGTGCGGACATCCGCACCTTGTCCGAAGTAACCCATCTGGAACGGCGCGATGGGCTTTGGCATATAGAAATTGCCGGACAAGCACCCGTACTGGCCCGCGCGGTCGCGAACGCAGCAGGACCGGCGGTGCTGGACTTGCTCGCGCGCACGACAGGGCATGATCGCAAAACCGGCGAAACCATCCGTCTGGTGAGAGGATCGCACATCGTTGTGCGCAAGATGTTTGATACGCCGCAGGCTTATTTCTGCCAAAATCCCGATGGTCGCATTTTCTTCGCCATCCCTTATGAGGATGATTTCACCCTAATTGGTACCACTGATGCCGACCATAAAGGTTCGCTCGACGACATTCACGCCACGCCAGAGGAAATCGATTATATCTGCCAATCGGCGGGGGCGTATTTCAGGCAGCCTATAACTGCCGCTGACGTCATTTATAGCTTTGCTGGCGTCAGGCCCTTGGTCGATGACGGCTCTGGCAAACCCGAAACTGCCTCACGCGGTTATCATTTCGAACTGGATGTTGGTGCAGGTGACACCGCCCCGATATTGTCCGTCTTTGGTGGCAAAATCACCACATACCGCCACCTGGCAGAGAGCGCGGTGGATAAACTTGCGGCGCATTTACCTGTCCTAAAAGGTCAAAGTTGGACACTGCGTGCGCCACTGCCCGGGGGAGATTTTCCAATAAATGGCGCGGCAAACCTCGCAACCACACTTGAGCGCGATTTCGGGTTTTTAGCGCCATCACTCGTGCACCGCTGGGTGCGCAGCTATGGGACCAGAACACGAACGATATTATCAAATGCCACATTGCTTTCGGATTTGGGCACGGACTTCGGACATGATTTATATGCGGCCGAGGTTGACTATTTGATCGATCATGAATGGGCGAAATCCGCAGACGATATTTTATGGCGCCGCAGCAAGCTCGGCCTGCGCTTCTCTATTGCCGCAACGCAAAAGCTTGAAAAATATGTGAAAGTGAGGCTGCAGCGCCGACACACTTAGGCGCAAGGCGTTCTTCTGCAACCCGGCCCACTTTCAAAAATATCCAAGGATTTAAGCACTGCGCATTCATCCTGTGGCGAAAGCTGCCGTCAATGGCATAACAAAGGCAGCTTCCGCGATATTGAATCCTTTATGGCTTGATTTAAGCAACCAAAAGGACCATCTGCCCCTAATCGGAGTGAATTTATCTGATTAGGATACGCAAGATGCGTTTGTCGAATATGGCCGATTATGCAGTGGTGATCATGAGCGCAGCTTCGCGCCATTGCGGCTCTGCGCGCGTATCGGCAACCGACCTTGCCGCCGAAACCGGTCTGGCCCTGCCCACCGCACAAAAGCTTGTCAGCATTCTTACGAAGGCCGGCCTGCTGCGTTCGGCGCGCGGTACAGGCGGTGGAATCATGCTTGCCCGTCCCGCTGCGGCTATTAGCGTCGCCGACATTATTGAGGCGGTCGAAGGTCCAATTGCCCTGACGATATGCTGCGATGCCCACAAGCAATCTTTGGGGCAGCATTGCGTAAAAGAAGGCAATTGTAGCGTTCAAGCGCACTGGCCAGTCGTAAACACTGCGGTGCGCGGCGCGCTGGCACAAATCAATTTGGCGGGATTAACGCGATGAGCGATGAGTTGGATATGAGAGATAAGGCCGCGTGGGACGCCGCTGAAAAGGTCGCCGATTACGAGCATGGCTGGTCATCGGACATTGAAACCGACTTCGCGCCCAAGGGGCTGACCGAAGATACCGTTCGCTTCATTTCAGCCAAGAAAAACGAGCCTGAATGGATGCTCGAATGGCGGTTGAAGGCGTTTGCATTGTGGAAAACGATGACGCCGCCCGATTGGGCGAAGCTCAACGTGCCGCCCATCGATTATCAAGACG
>Ga0070374_10000407_pt1 | contig 17312 bp, 16 predicted proteins | sample LauGreSuBDMM15SN_2_FD_66374 | JGI IMG/M metagenome (GOLD analysis project Ga0070374, IMG submission 66374) | Freshwater lake microbial communities from Lake Michigan, USA - Su13.BD.MM15.SN (version 4) (version 4) | ecosystem: Environmental > Aquatic > Freshwater > Lake | place: Lake Michigan...
GTGGTGTTTATTCGAGAAATGTAATATTAGGTCCTGGCACATACAATGTGACCATTGGAGCGGGTGGAGGCACTGGAGCGGGTGAAGGAAGTGCGGGTGGAAGCACAAACTTTAAAGGGGGCAGCGTTAACTACAGTGCTGGAGGAGGAGGCGGGGGTAGAAGTTCGTTTGATAGAACTAATTATTCGCAAGAATATTGGCAAGGAATAGATGGGTTTGCGACGGGAAATAATGGAGGACGGGGTGGAGTAGGATCTACAACAGGCACTGATCCTCCGGGTAATCCTCCTTCACTAAACAATGAAAAATCAATAATCTCGTTATTAGGTTTGTCTACACAAATGGTAGTCGGTGGGAGTGGAGGTAATGGCTACTATAATGGTCAAAGAAATTTTGTGGGATATGGTCCGACCGCATTGATAGGCCAGAATAATTTGTACCTATCCTATTATGTCGAATCTGGAAGTTTTGCAGCATATTATCACTACAATGGAAATGACTACAAAGGTAGGGGAGGTGGATCCGGTGCATTATTAGTTCAAAATATTTCAAGTAATAGAACTGCAGGACCTGCGTTGTTTCAAAACGCAACTTCACCTTCTAATTATGGTGGAGGTGGTGGTGGGGGCTGTCAGTCGTCCTATAATTTCGACCTTCCCATTTATACATGTAGTCCAACAAATGGAAAAAATGGCATTCTTATCATAACATATTTGAAATAGAAGGTTAGGGTTTCTTTTTTTCCTGGCGATTTAATTTAGCAATAAAAAATTGAAATTGAAAGATAAAATAAAAGGTATAACAATGGCTTGCGTAATTTGCGATAACGGCTTCAATAAAACGATTCATACCCATGTTATTTGTCCGTATTGTGCCTTTGACGCCTGCCGCAAATGCTGCGAAACATACATCCTGGACAAAACCGTAGCGATGTGCATGAACACTCAATGTGGCAAAGAGTGGTCGCGCAAATTCATGGCTGCTGCATTCACTCAAAAGTTTATCTCAGGTTCGTGGAAGAAGAACCGCGAAAACGTTTTGTTTGAAAAAGAACGCGCCCTTTTACCGGCCACCCAAGGAATCATCGAAGACCAGGTCGCGAAAGAAAAAGAGAAGGAACGAATTTGGATGCTGGTCAAAGAATTGGATTCGGTAATGAATGCCTACAAAACCGAGCGGCAAAACCTAATCGGCGCCTATCGAACCGTCGATGATAATTATGTCACGGAACGAAAAAAGTTTGTCCGAGCCTGCCCAGGGGATTGCCGCGGCTTCCTCAGCAGCGCTTGGAAATGCGGATTATGCGAAATGTGGAGCTGTCCTGAGTGCCATGTAGTAAAAGGGCGCGATCGTGACGCGGCGCATATTTGCAACGTAGACGACCTTGCTACCGCTAAATTGCTTGATTCCGATACAAAACCGTGCCCGAAATGCGCCGCGGGAATCTTCAAAATCGAAGGATGTGACCAGATGTGGTGCACTCAATGCCATACCGCATTCAGTTGGAAATCAGGTCGAATCGAGACGAAAATTCACAACCCGCATTTTTACGAATGGCATCGTCGAAACGGCGGTGAAGCCCCAAGAAATCCCGGAGATATTCTATGCGGATTTGAGATTTCTCATGAATTATCTCAAAACTTACGGCGGATGATTCGCGCCAAATTCAATACCCATCTACATGGAGCTGAAATCCTTTTAAACGAGTTTGATTACCTGATCGAATCTATTATTCATCTCACCCAAGCCGATTTGCGACAAAATGACCAAGAAAACAATCTTTATCTCCGAATGGCGTATCTTAAAAACGAAATCACGGAGGAAGAAATGAAAACGAAAGTGCAAAGGAACAACAAGATTTTCGAGAAACGAAAGGAAACGACGGAGATAGTAGATTTGTTTGTTCAAACCGTCACTGATATTATGCATCGCTTGCTCATTTACGTTCGTGAAGAAACGAACACCCCGGCTTTTCCTCTTCAATTCAAGAAGCTGAAAGAGAATTGTCGATTATACATGGCCGAAGTGGAAGCGATACGAGTGTATGCAAACGAATGTCTAGTGGAAATCAGCCACACATATAAAAACCAGTGCAAAGAAATAAGACTTTTCAACGGGAACAATATTCGACAAGTCCTAGTGCGCTCTCCCTCAATAGATGCGACATAAACTAATAAAGACAGTACAAGTTAAACAAAAAAATGCAATTGACCCAGTTGTTCCATTTTGCACTTTCGGTTGTGAAAACAAAGGGGATTGACGAGTCCCATGGACTTTCGCATGCAATGAACAAGCTCTATCTCTCGCATCATATTATAGAAAGTGAGTTGCCAAATAAACAATATCTACAAAAGCAGCGCAATATTATTTACTCTGCATCTTTCCTTCACGATTTAAGCACTAGTTACGAGTCGGATGGTTTGCTAGATATTTACCGCTTTCTTAAAAAAGACACTGTCTTATCCGCATCCGAAATAAATACAGTGACCGATATTATCGAAGCCTTACATTCAAAAGGCACTCCTGATCTAGGTGCGTATCAGTTCGCATATCAAATCGTTTATGAAGCGGATCGCCTAGCTGCGCTCAATTTCGATCGTTCGTTGATCTACAATATACATAATGTCGATTATCACTTTCCAACCGCATTTCAATCGACAGACGTAACGGATTCGGTGTTTGTCACGGAATACGGAAAAGCCTTGTCGCAAAAACTGCGTGCCGAAAATATTGCCCGGAGAAATACCTGGATTGAAATTATAAAGTAATATAAACGTATACATATATTTTTTGCAAATGAAAAATGTATGTTTTATTCATTCGACCAATACCCCCACGTGGAAAGATACGATCTTACACGAGTTGATAGATTCTCTCGTAGACAGTGGTTTGATGCATCAGTTGGAATTTGTGTTTGTGAATAATATCGGGTTACCCCTGACAGCGATCCATCCCAAAGTTATTGTCGAAAATTATTCCTCTCAACTTGATTTATTTGAAAATTGCACGCTTAGAACTTTGCATGCCTATGCAAAAATACATCCTGACACCAATATTTTGTATTTGCATACAAAAGGCGTTTCGCATGATCCCGATTCGAAATGTATAAAAGGGGTGAGGTCTTGGACGAAATATATGCTTTACTGTTTAGTAGAGAAGCATTCTCACTGCCTAAATTTGCTCAAATTGTATGACACGGTAGGTTGCAATTTTATGAACAATGGTTTCCCTCCTCATTATTCGGGGAATTTTTGGTGGACTACTGCCAAGTACGCAGGGACTCTGTCAGTCGAAAATCTAAGGGAAAAACACGACGCTGAATTCTGGTTGATGCAGAAAAACCCTCTCAGATACAATATCTACTCCTTGGAAAACATGTACGAACGCCACCACGATCGACTCGAATATTCAGACAGAGTCGATCATTCTTTTGAAAATCGTTGTTTATACTGTCAATTCGGTGCGCCAGGAATGGGACTTTTCAATCAATTATATTCCTTGGTCAACACTATGGTAATAGGCAAATGTTTGAAAGGAAAAACAATTATCATCGTGAACGATTTCTTGACCGATGCCCATTCGGCTAATTACTGTCCTGCGAAAGAGGTTCTCGATTTGCATCGCATGAATACCTTTCTAGAAAGGTTCGGAATAACCCTTGTGGGAAAACGCGACTGTGTTTTTGAGCTCATTTCTGTTTCCTTTGGAATAGGTCAACAAACCGTTGACTTGACCGATCCGAGTAGATTTCTATCCAACAAGGTATTCCGTATCCCCCGAGGAACCGATCTCAATGATTTGTGCGAGGATCCTTTCCCAGGGGTTATTAAAACGATTTATGTGAAATATAAATTGAACGGACACGAATTGCTGTATCACTATGACGAATATCATTTGCGAAGCATGAACGATCTTTTGCTTGATTTTGATAGTTTTACGAATGTCCAATGGATGGCACTCATTAATATACGCGATGCGAGGGTAGAAAAAGATGCTTTCGATATGTTTTTATCCAATATTTCTTTCTTACCAAAGTACGAAAATACTGCCTTTATACAAAGCTTGCCCAAGAAAATAAATCTGATGCATTTACGGGTTGAAGAAGATGCTATCGCATTCTGGAGTGCGATAAACCAAATGTCTTGTGATCAATATCGACACGTCTTAGAGCAGAAATATATAGATTTGCTAGCATACATTGATCCTTCCTCCACCACTATTATATTGACCATGGACACGGACAACAAAGTAACTCGTTTTATGCGCGATAATGGATACAAGTACGTTTTTATGGAAAAAACACTGAATGGACGCGAATTAAATGCGATTCAAGATTACCTCATGGCAGATTATTGCAATGGGGTATTCATTGGAAACGTGAATCCGAAAACGTACACCGGGTCTACCTTTTCTTACGGAATACTAAATAAACTGAGGAATAAACAGATTCTTAAACTATGCATCGACCTCGACCATATTGAAGCTTCAATCGATCTTAACACAGAATCAACACTCCATACACCACAAAAATAAGTCTACTTCTTCTGGTAGTAAATAGGGTATGACCTTTACCATTTCTACTTCGACAACTTCTTCGACAACTTCTTCGACAACTTCTTCTACATTCTTTTCTCTTAATTTGCGTTGTCGCACGAGATCAGCAGGTCTTTCCTTGAAACATTTGTAGCGTCGCTCTTGAATGCAGTACTTGCACATGATTAGAAGTTTGTATTTATACAAGTCGGTTTCGCGAAAGCACCAAGGGCAGTCTGAATCGGCGAAGTAATTCCAAACTATCGACATTGCTGGAAGAAAAGTGGACGAATAGTGGACGAAAAGTGGACGAAAAGTGGACGAAAGTGGACGAATAGTAGACGAATAGTAGACGAATAGTGGACGAAAAAAAATTATTTTTTTTGCGCGGTTTCTTCTTCCGTCAATTCTCGGATCAAGTGAATCATTTCATCAGGATAGTCCATATTTTCTAGCACCTGTATAGCCCCTTGCACGCGAGACACGCCTTTTTGTATTTCAAACGTCGGTTCGTATTTATTTTCAAGATGCACCACTTTCATGTGAAAGTTCTGAATAGCTACTTTTTCTACTTTTTCTACTTTTTCTACTTCTTCCTCCCATTTATCACAAATAGAAACATAATGCGTCGTGAGAATGAGGTGAACGTTCGAAAAAGATCTTAGGTATTCCAAAAACGCATATGCGCTTTTGGTCGCTTCACTCGGATTCGTTCCCGAATAAAGCTCATCTAAGATGCAAAAGTGACGATCGTTCGCATTCGTATGTATCGAATCTAAAATATCTTTGCATCTTCTAGATTCCGCTTCGAACAAACTGTCTCTCGCAGAGGTGTCGGGGATATTCAAGTAAGAATGAATATGCTGATAGGGTATGAGCGTGCAGGCACGATAAAACCCCGCTCCGAATTGTTGAGAAAATAAGATGGTGAGTGCAGTAGACTTTAAATAGGTGGTTTTGCCTGACGCATTCGGACCGGTAATAACCATAAATGCATCAAGGGACACGTCATTACGAACTGCATCTTCCAGTCCAGGATACGTTTGGCCGCTCACATACTCGTTGCCAGTCAGCTGAGCAAACGCCATTTTATTAGCTTGTATTTGTGCAGCAAGACCTTCCATTTGCTGATAATAACCTTCCCATCCCATCGAAAACAGAATCGATTCTTCATATGCGGCGCTAATATGCATTTGATAATAAACTTTCAGCATATAACCCACTTCAACCGTCTTGAAAATACTACAAACGAAAGGCGTGATGGGAGACAGTTCTGACCGTAAGTTTTCTAAACGACTCACATGCGTTCGTAAAGTCTCTCGGAAAGAAGCATAGGTTAAAAGGGTTTTGGTGTTTTCTAAAAACCAATTCATACTGCCGATTTCGTAGTCTACAAACGCTTTCCATTCCAGGAGTTCTTCATTGATTTTCTGCATATTCGTGTAGAAGCGAAGACATTGTATCGTGTTTTGGTACATTTGCATTCCGTACAAGAAAAACATGGCCAGCATGTAGATCAACTTGTCGACCGAAAATTGCTCGAAAGATCCGAGCGCTTTACCGATGAAATGATGCTGCGCCAAGTGTTTTAGCACCTCTCCATATTTCGTAAGTGAAATAGGGATTCCTTGAATGCGAAGAAGCACAAAAGGCGCAAGAAAAAAGAGCAGCGGGACAATAAAGCTCATTAAGGGAGACAACAAATTCGCTATGGCAATAGATTGCAGCATGCTTGACGAATGATTAAATGACTCTAAAATCTCCCATTCAATATAACCGTAAGATTCCATGAATTTGGGATCGTTTTTCAATGCCGCCCAGTTTTTTTCTAGCTTCTCGCAGGGTACAATATAGTCGTGTTTATTCTTGGTCATAAAACGTTTAGTAACCTCTTGCGAATCGCCTAAAAAATGAACGTCTGAACTGAATTGTTTGTCCCACAGCGGGACGATTTGTTTGGCCCAGATGGTTTTGGGCTCAAAAACATGATCATACAAAGTAATCTCGCCGTTCAATTCCAAATCAGATGCTACCACCTCTGAAAGTGGATGAGAAAGTTGATGTTGAATCGGAAGCTTAAACACTCTGCGACAAAAAAGGTCTCGATCGGACATATAAGCTAAAGCTCACAATTTAAAATATATCTTTGAACCATCTACTTGACCGAGTTTACGAATTCCCAAAAACGTTCGCAAGTAAACGATCCCGGGGGAGCGCGTAAATGTTTTTTTCTAGTTAATTCTAGTTTTTCAAAATAATCGATTTCTTCCGCGTCGAAAGTTAACTGTTTCACGTTACGCTTGGATCCCGCGATGGATGGAATTTGAGGTTCATTCTCGAGTTTCTTTAGGAAGCGGGCAAGTCGACGTGCCTCTTTATTGATCTCGGCAATTTTTTCTTTCTGTATTCGAATATACTCGTCTTGCTCTTCTTTCGAGAGTGCAGCGAATTTTTCTTGTCGTGAAACTCGAAAAAGAGGATGATCCGTTCTCGCCATTGCAAAAATAAAAACTGATTTGCAACGAGAAAAATTTTCTTCTACATTTTTCCAAAACAAAAATAATTTTATAATATAATGACAAAAGTTATAGGAGAAGGGAAATATGGTTGCGTTCATAAACCAATGTTATCTTGTAAGACAAAGCGGTTTCCAGACGCGTCTGAGAGAGTTTCCAAGGTCATGTCCAAAGACAATGCAGCCAAAGAATTAAGAGAATATAATAAAATCAAGTTGGCGGATCCTAATAACGAATTTTATTTAGGCGCACCAGAAACATGTATATTAGATGATTCTGATACGAATCGTAAAGATATTTCGGAATGTAAATTGTTACAAGTAGAAAGACGTATTCAAGACTATCGTTTGATCATCATGAAAGATGGTGGGAAAAATCTATCTACGTTTTTCCATGAACCATGGAACAAAGAAAAGTTACAATATACGTTAGTAGAAATCCAACGACTCATCAAAGGAATTAAATTGTTTCTAGAGAATGGATTCGTACATCATGATATCAAACCGCAGAATGTAGTTAATAATTCCAAACATTTCTATTATATTGATTTTGGCTTGATGGCTTCTCTTGAAAAATTGACAGAAGATTCGAAGAACTCAACCAATACAAGAACTACCGTATTATGGAATTTCCCTTTTGAAATAGAAATGTTAAATAAGAATCGATTTATGCAACTACATGATAAATCAATTGAGAAAAAACAAAAAACGATTGAAAAATGGATAGAAAGAACAAATCATCCGAAAAGTGGTTATCAGGTATTTTTTTCTAGTCTATCATTTGATTTGAGTTGGCGAGGGAAAATACTTTCGGAGTTATATCCTTTTCTAATGAATTTAAGTGCAACTGATTATGAACGATTTCTTGTCGCTTCTCTCAGATCGATTGATATTTATGGTCTAGGAATGATTTGTATCGAATTATTGAATCAGAATAGAATTATGATGCAAGAAATGAATATTTATGATTCTTTTGCTGCATTATGTTACCTTATGATTCATCCGAATGTATTTTTAAGAATTTCCATTGATTCTTTAATATTCGAATATGACAAATGGTTGAGAAACATAAAAGGGTTCGAAAAAGCAAAATCTCCGAAAAAGAAAACACGATGCAAAAATGGAACGAATTGGTTTGATCCTTTACAAAAATGTATGAGCAAAGAAGAAATCAAAGAATATAAGATAAGGAAAAAGGGTGGGACAAGAAAGAATCAAAAGTTTTGCGACAAGGTATGAAAAACAGTATAAACCTTATATGTGCAACCACTTAGAAATGAAATTATATGGCTTGTTAGACTATCAACGAGTTCTTTCGCAAGAAAAGTATCACAATGCTTTCCCGAAAGAAGTATACCTAAAAATAAGCGCAATTAATGCGCAAGTTTTCCCAATATGTGTGGATGATGCTCGCAAGGTCTGGAAACGACCCGTCGCGAAGAAAGAATTCGCTCCTTTGCCATTTAAAACAACGAAACTCGAGCAAAAAGACGGAGTAGAAAAGGAAATACAGCAGTTCCGAACTGTATTGAATAAGATTTCAGAGTCAAACTTTGATAAACAGCGTGATTTGTTGGTAGAAATGATAAAACGAAACGAGGAATCCGATCTCAAGGCGATTGCCGCGTTTCTTTTTGAAATTGCGAGTTCGAATCAATTCTATGCATCTTTGTATGCCTCCTTGTACAAAGAGTTTCTTGGACTTAGTCCCATTTTTCACGAATTGCTGACGGCTTATCTAACCCAATTCATTACCAACATGAAAGACATCAAGTACATGGATCCTGATGTCGATTACGACGGGTATTGTAAATACAACAAATCGAAAGGCGCCTTCAAAGGAACAACCATGTTTTTTGTCCATTTGATGAAGTTTGAAGTGGTACCCGTGACAAAAATATTGTCTATTATTGCTGCGATTCAAGAAATAATCGTTTTGTATTTAGAAGACGCGAAAAAAATACAAGAAATCGAGTGTATGAGCGAAATTCTATATGTGTTTCTCCATGAAGGGCAGCATGTCTTTGGCAAAACGGAATGGATATGGAAGTTCCGCATCGTTCCTCATATTATTCAAGTCTCCCAATACACCAAAAAGGACAAAGCAGGCTTAAGCAGCAAAACTATTTTCAAGTATATGGACATGAGAGAGATTACATGTGAATCTGCTGATTGAAGAGCGGAAACACATCTTTGTCGTGCGTGATTATGATAATGGCCTGTTTATATCTGCGAAAATCCTTAATGAGAGATAATATTTCGCTTTTTAATTCTGGATCCAAAGCATTCGTCGGTTCGTCGAGCACCAATATCTTGGACGGATTGATTAGACCCCCGATCATATTTACAATCTGTCGCTGTCCACCAGACAAGTTTTCACCTAATAATCCGGCTTGTTTGTTGTGAATGTCCGTATTTTGGTATAATTTTGTAATATTCGGATACTGCATGATTTTTTCCAAGAAAAAATCACACACCTCGCGATTCGAACATCCATATAACATATTGTCGACCACCTTTCTATCGAATAATTTCGAGGTTTGGTTCACGTAAGTTATTTCTCGTCTGATGTAGTTAGGATCCAATTGACTGATATCCACTCCGTCAATCGTAATTTTTCCGGCATTGCATTCATACATTCGCAACAACAATTTTATGAAGGTGGATTTCCCATTCCCCGATCTGCCAGTGATTCCAATGATATTTTGCTCACTTGTGCGTAAATAATAATTTCTATTTTCGAAAACGCTCGGATTGTCTCCGTATCGATAGGTCACATTGATAAACTGTATTTCTTTGAAATCCAAGTCAACGGGATCGTATTCATTTGATTCGATAGAATCATAATGATCGTTCACATGCTTGAAATGATGCAGTACATTCTCGGTTCTACCTATAAAATCAACTAAATTGGGCAACAACTCGATAATGCACGACACTTTCTCTCGATAGAGCATCAAAATGGTGAATGACGCAATAAACAACGTGGGATCTATTTTTTTCTGGAAAACGAGTCGAATTAAATGAAACAACGAAGCAAGAACTACACTGAAAATAATTATAGTCATGACTGTTAAGTGACCATTTGTAAGTGAATAATATCGTTTCGCTAAATTAAAGTTTTGATTTCCGAGCGCGGCAAAATCACGTATTTCTTCATTGGTTTGCCCTCGATAAATAACCTTGTCGACATTGTTTAGCAAGTCGATTAAGTGAATGTCCGTTTCGGATATTTTCTTTTCGTATTCATCGTTTGAATCAATAATGTTCTGGAGATGATATAGCCAATAGGATGTTAAACATACGTTGCCGACAAAAAAGATGAGTCCGTAAAACGGATTGATGTAGGTAAAATACACTGAAGATACGACCAGGTAAATAAAGGTCGGTAGCAATTCTGAAATGATCGTGTAGGAAATAAAGTAGTACATATCTACAATGCGGTTGATGGGAGAATTGAGTTTACTGAAGTTTGTTTCACTAAACTTTTGGTTATTGGTCGAAAGAAGCAAACTTACAATTTCCGTCCGAACCCAGGGACGAATTTTGGTGAGCAATTCATTGTTGAAATAGTACCATAAATAATAAAGCAGCACAAACACTAGACATGCACCCGCGTAAAACCAAAAGTATCGATAGCTCGTTTTTTCTTGGTTGCTTTGCACACTTGTCATCAATTGCGAAGAAAGAGTGGCAATGCCGTTGGTTTGAAGTATGCTCGAAGCGAGACTGACCGCAAATAAAGCCAAAGCGTACCATTTCTCTTCCGTAAAATACTTCGCGCCCAAATACATGATAAAGTTCATAATATATCTAAAAGGATATATATATTTCAAAGTAATGGTCAAATCGAATCTCAACTCGCAAATAGAATATGCAGAAACCAAGCATTTAGACGAAGAAGACAAAAAGCATCAAACCTCTTTTTATTTAATTGATCTAAAAGCGACACATTCGGAACGTCGCAAGAACTACATCATCGGATTAGGATCCCTACACAAACAATATTCAAAGAATTTCGGTATTTCCTATTTCCCTATTTATTTGATTAGCGCGAAAAAGAGAGTAAAAGCGAAAATCGGCGTCTTTGAAATCGAAGACGATCACGTCTTGAAGCTGTTGGATACAAAAACCAATGACGTGGATATCGAAAAGATTGGCGAGCCTTTACTTTTTTCATTTGCAACAGATGAGTTGTTGACGAAATATGGCTGCAGCACTTTGGACGAGAAACCAGATTCCACCGAGGACCTTATTAAAGGCATGGAAAAAATGCACGTCAACGTTCAGGGCAATACAGAAATCGATAAGGATTCCACCGAGGACATAATTCAAGGCATGGAGAAAATGCACGTCAACGTTCAGGGCGATACAAAAATCGATAAGGATTCGACCGAAGACATTATTCAAGGCATGGAGAAAATGAAAATCGATAAACCTGTGCAAGACGATAATTCGATCGAAGACATTATCCAAGGCGTGGATAAAATGAATATCGAAGACCATCCTGATGATTCAGACGATGATTTTACCTTGCCTCGGAAAACAGCCTCGACAAACGATCTGTTTATCATAGACAAAGATATTTCTCAGTTGGCCATGTTGGAAACGGAAACCGAACAAATTGCAAAGGAGTATCGAAAAGAGTACAAGGAAGACAAGACACGCGTGGATCGTGATAATAAATGGCTCACTGATTTTATGCAAAACGGTCACTATTTAATTCATTCCACTGCAAGCAACGGCAATTGCTTCTTTGATGCATTACGATTAGCCTATGCACAGAATGGACACATCACTACGGTCGGTAAGTTAAGAAAATTGTTGTCCGATGAGGTACATGAATCAATGTTCCAGGATCACAAAACCCTTCAAGAAGAAATGCACAAAAATATTCTCGACGAGGAAATGATAATAAAAAACAAAACTCTTGAAATTCAAACCAAGAAAAAAGAACTCGATCAGTTGTCCGATGCAAAACTTCACAAGGACAAATTGGCAGAAGTCAAAAAATCCATGGATGAACTTGCCGTATTGAAACCTAGATTAGAGGTTTCGAAAACGTTGTACGAAGATTACTCTTTTCTAGAAAATATTAACGATCTAGATTCTTATCGAAAATACATGCTCACTTCTAACTTTTGGATCGAAAGTTCCAAAATCCCCCTCATCGAAAAAGCTTTGCAATTAAAATGCATTATTTTTCAAAATGAGGAAGAAGTGACTATTCAATGTTCCGAAAATCTACCGAATCAAGAAGCATTTCATCCCAAAAACTATGTTCTCTTGCATTACAAAAATGATCATTATGAACTCATTTCATACAAGAAAAAAAAATTGCTGGTACATTCAGAGCTGCCTTACGATTTAAAGGTGAAAATAGTGAAAAGATGCATGGAAAACATTTCTTTTGCCGGCATATATAATCAAATTCCTGAGTTTATTCAATTTCAAAACGATTTAGGAGTGGTCACTTCGCACAAGAAAAGCAGTCCAGATGAGGCCCAAAAGGAAGCATTGGAGTATGGCTACGATGCTTCCATTGAGTTTTCTTATTTTAGCGCGTCGAATACAGCAAAAGCTCCTGGAAAGGGGAACTCTGAGAAAATCCCACCCACGGAAGAAAGTAAGTATAAACAACTTCAGACGGAATTCGGAGAATGGCGCAAAATGTTAGACGATTCATGGAGCAAAAGTTATTTTCAACTCGATGGACTTCAATGGAGCTCTATCAAGCATTATGTCTTTGCCACAATCAACTTTAAACGGGATTTGAGTAACACAAAACTTTCCAAGTACGCGGAGCAGTATAATAATATGTACTTGTCGTTTGCATACCAAGCCAAAGACTCGAACGAACCAGGAAATCAAGAGTTTGCTGTAGCTATTCGAAGCACTCAATCGGCAGCGGCCAACAAGAAAGGAAAAGAACCCGGCGAGGCTGGGAAGTTTTACGATTTGTTTCGCCAACTTCCCAAACATACAGACGCAGAAGAAGAGGAGCTAAGAAAAAAAGCGCTGGTCGCTAAATTCAATGTGAGCGACATGAAAAAAATGCTTTCTCTCACCCAAAAAGCGAAACTTTGTCGGTTTCGAACTAATAAGGCACCATTGGTCGATTTTGATTTGATGAAGATTCGTCAAGGTCAAAACATCTAAAGCACGCGCGAGAAATACAACACGGAATCAACTACGTCATGGTTTTGGTTGACGTATTTTTCGAAAAATGTTTTGCTGACTTTGAGACCGTCCTTTCCTTTGCATTTGCAATAATAGCTATACATGTTATACAGCGAAATATTGTTAACCCTTTCCGTATCTTGATGCAACGATAGAATAGTTTCTATCTCTAGTTCTTTGTTCCACATGGAGGATCTTATATGCATAATGTATTTTTGGTTTAATATCTCCAATTCCGGAAGGTAGTAATTAAGAATGTCAAGTATTTTGTTCTCGTTCAAGGTCGGTTTTTTTTTCGACCAGGTTCGAAACAAATAGGCGATCTCACCGGCTTCCAATTCAGTTCCTTCTTCGGGTACAATCGTTTCGTTCCAGAACTGAAGAAACTTTTGAACCATTGGGATTTGGGAACTTTCGCAACCCTTAAAATGGTCGAGAACGGCGTCGTAATTCTTGGCAAATATATGCGTCAACATTTTTTTACATTGCGTCTGATACATGTTCAAGGGAAAACGATGTGTCTGTAAGAAGTCTTTCCAAAGATAGTTCATGTGTCTCCAAGAGATTCCATCTTTCTGATCGACGACTTGAATGTACTGCTCTGCAAATATATTGATCATTTTGTCTGCGTCAACACGGGTTAAGGTAAGTACGGCTTTTTGCAGTTCTTCATCATTACATCTCGAAAGATATTGATCTGCATCGCCGTATCGAACGGAGTAATGACAAGAAATACATAAAAGGTTCAATAAGAGAGTAGGCGCGAGAGATCCGCGATCAAACTGTGAAAAGCGAATCATGCGACACTGCGATTCTTCTCGTTTTTCATGCCATTTGAATTTGAACGTTTGAGTACATTGGCAGTTGAAATAAAAAAGACAGGAATTGTTGATTTCTTTCAAGAAGTTCCGCGCAGAGGGCGAAATCATATGAATGTGACTCGTTTTCTTGAAGATAGAGTCGCCAATGACGGTAAGAAAATATTTCGCTTCGTTACGGGATGCAAAAAAGGTCGGAACTAAACACTCAATTACGCTTTGAATCGTTTTTGAATCTGGAATGGACTTTAAAATGGAATTGTCCTTGATACGCTTTAGAAGCTGTATCTTTGTTTTATGTTTCCAGGGCAAAAGTAACGGGTTTTTTTCTTTGGTTATTTCAGTCAATATTTTGTACAAAATGATGTCTTCGTTGGTTTCATTGTAGTTGGAATCGTATTCGAAATATTTATCGTTTGAAGCATGGTAAAATAACTGGTTTTGTGCCAGAAAACAGTTCATGAATTTTTCTTGCACATCAGACATGTATTTTGTTCGCTCCACGTGTTTTTGTCGCGCCTCTTTGATTTGATCCAGGAGTGAAGGCAGTTGATGATTCAGATAATGGTAGAGCTTCGTGGTTAAATACTCATCGTCCGAATATTTTTGAAATAACTCCTTGATTGATCTTTCAGACTTGTTGATCATTTATATCTCCCTATATTTTTGTTTATACTCTTTTCTAAAGTGGCAAAAATAGAAGTCTTCATGAAATAAGAATACTTATTTTGCTTTCCACACTTTTTTTAAAAAGTGAAATGATGGAAGGCATAAGTTCAGCTACTATTTCGTTTGTCATATACGGGTTGATTTTGTCCAATAAAAGGACTATATCAAACGCATTTCCAGGACTGTAAAATCCTTCGCAATCCGATTTATTTATGAGTGAATACAACCCATAAATATCCAAAGAGATAAAAGTATCTATCAAGATGTCGTTTCTACAAAACTGACTAAGAAAGGAGTTCACAGATTCAGTCAGCATGGGTTTCAGTTTAAGAATGGAATGAAGAAATTCCGTTTGCATTTCAATTCTGTCGTTCGGTTTCAATCTTTTTTCAAGGTTTTCTAAATATCTGAAAGTGGCATAAATACATTCCATTCTGACTTCATTCCAGGTATTGTACGGGCATGAAAATTCTTGGTCACAGCAATCTAAATCAATTCCCATATATATTCCTTTCGCATATTAATCTCCAAATAAATACAAAAAATAGATTCGAGTATAGATTCTCCATCTATCAAGAGGTCTAGATGTCTTTGGTAAAAACTTCTTCAGGAAAAACACGAGATTTATATATAACTAGCATTTTTTGTTTTATTTGAATTGCCGATAGTGGCTGCATTCCGTCTTTTGTCATGATTGTAACCATTTTGTTACTTTTCGAGCGAAAAATAACAAAAACCTAAATTACAATGCACTGAAATCAATAACAAAATGAACTTGAAAATATGTTACCATTTTGTCATGAATGTAACCATTTAGTTACTTTTCGAGCGAAATATTTTAAAACATCAATAGAATGGCTCGTATTTCAGTAACAAAAAAAGATAAGAAACCATGTAACCATTTAGATTCAAAATGTAACCATTTAGTAACTTTTCGAGCGAAAAATCAAAAAAAATCAATAGAATGGCTCGTATTTCAGTAACAAAAAAAGATAGAAAATCATGTAACCATTTAGTTGTAACCATTTAGGAGGGGGGGGGTGCTTTTTTTTGAGGGGAAAAAGATATGGAAAAAAGAAATTGAAAAAGAAAAGAAAAAAATGGAAGTAGTGTAAAGAGAACAAAGTTTTGATGCATCTTTCGAGGTTGTCGTATTAATTCCTATTAAGTAAACACAATTCCATGGCTTGGTAAATTTGTTTCAATGCTTCTGGATCTTCTTTTTCGAATTTATTCTGGAAGGCTTGATACCTTTCTTTTCCTTGATCCGACAGATGATCTAAATTAACGATACGGTCATCCATCAATCCGTATCCTTTCTGCATCAATTCTTCAATCGTTTTGCGTTTATGAGCTAATTCCCATTTATCGTTTTTGTAAACGGAAGAATAGGGTAATTTCCGGTTGGTTATTTTTACATTGTGGTTTTCTGGATGAGCCGGATGAAAATGAATATGCTTGATGATATGAGGAATACTACTGTAAGGAATCTTCATCATTTCTTGAATGAATTTATCGGTAATATATTCCAAGTTTTCACATCCGTAATAATTGATATTGATATTGGTTTGGTTTTCAATATTGTTTGTATTGTTAATAACGTTAGGTATATTCACTTTGACTAATAGATCATCAATTTGTCTTTTAAGTTCTGCTTTTTCAGTTTCGTGTCGAGCTTCTAAATCAGCGATTTCATTCTGATACGTTTTCTGTATTACTTCAAAATATTGACAACGACTTTTATGTCGCGAAAGACCTTGTCTATGTTGATAAGATTTTCCACAAGAACACATAAACATGCTGGTCGATAATCTTGTTGTATGGCTTTTGCTTTTCAAATGTCTTTGCAAAATATTTCGATTTTGAAATGTTTTCCCACATAATTTGCAACTCTCCATTGTTATATAAATTTCCATTTTATTTTTATGTAGATTGACAAGGAGATTTTTTGAACGATTTGTTAAACCATTTTTTCAAAAATGTAACCATGAAGTACATTTTCGAGTGAAATTCGGAATCAAACGGTTCTTATTTCAGTAACATAAAAAGGTATGAAACCATGTAACCATTTTGTCATTTATGTAACCATTTTGTCATTCATGTAACCATTTAGTAACTGTTCGAGCCAGAAATAAAAAGTAAAAAACGAAATGACACTTTAATCAGTAACAACACTTTACAAGAAAACATGTAACCATTTTGTAATAAATGTAACCATTTAGTAACTAGTCGAGCCAAAAAATAATAATAATAAACGAAATGACACTTAAATCAGTAACAGAAATTAACAAGAAACCATGTAACCATTTAGTTGTAACCATTTTGGAGGGGGGGGGGTGCTTTTTTTTCAGGGAAAAAAGATATGGAATAAAGAAAAGGAAAAAATCTGAGGAGAATGAATGAGAAAAAGAATTACATTTTATTTCAAGTTGAGTGATGACGTTACTTTAAATAAGGGTTTAAAGTGAGGCAAAAAAATGCCTAACTTCGGATCTAACTTTTGATAAAGGGTCAAAGTTAGGCAGAGATTTATATATGAGTATTTTGTAACCATTTTGTTTTTTTTCGAGAAAAATATTTAAAAATACTATATGAAA
>Ga0070374_10000410_pt1 | contig 17251 bp, 15 predicted proteins | sample LauGreSuBDMM15SN_2_FD_66374 | JGI IMG/M metagenome (GOLD analysis project Ga0070374, IMG submission 66374) | Freshwater lake microbial communities from Lake Michigan, USA - Su13.BD.MM15.SN (version 4) (version 4) | ecosystem: Environmental > Aquatic > Freshwater > Lake | place: Lake Michigan...
GGTGTTGGGAATTGTCCGCGACGACCCTGCAAATTTTTGCTCGGATGTTGGTGGGCCAGGCTTCCTGGGGCAACTTGTCAGGCCCGGTGACCATGGCTGAGCAAGCGGGTCAATCTGCGCAGCAAGGATGGACCACATTTTTGGCTTTTTTGGCCTTCGTCAGTGTGGGTCTGGCTGTTCTGAATTTGTTGCCCATTCCCATCTTGGATGGAGGTCATCTGATGTGTTATCTTTGGGAGGCAGTGACAGGGTCGCCTCCCACCAAAGCTTGGATGGCTGGGCTGCAAAAAGTGGGTCTGGCAGCGGTTCTCACTTTGATGGCTGTGGCCCTTTACAACGATGTGGCTCGTTGGCTTTTTTGATGAATGGCACCCGTTGCAAGTTCAAACCCCAATCACGACATGAATGCTTTGATTTTCCGCGCCCTGTATCGAATTGCCCAGGCCCTGACCTTGTTCGCATGGTCTGCCAGCATGGCTTGGGCTGTGTCACCTTTCATTGCGCGTGATATTCGCATTGAAGGCCTGCAGCGCGTTGAGCCAGGAACTGTTTTTGCCACCCTGCCGTTTCGGGTGGGTGAGACCTACACCGATGAAAAGGGCACGGCAGCGATTCGCGCTTTGTTTGGCTTGGGCTTGTTCAAAGACATTCGCATCGAGGTCAAAGATGATGTGGTTGTCGTGTTGCTCGAGGAGCGCCCTATCATTGCCAGCATTGACTTCATTGGCACCAAAGAGTTTGACAAAGAAGCATTGCGCAAGGCCTTGAAAGAAATTGGCTTGTCCGATGGCCGGCCGTATGACCGTTCTTTGGCCGATTTGGCCGAACAAGACATCAAGCGCCAATACGTCAACCGAAGTCTTTATGGGGTTGAAATCGTCACCACCATCACGCCAGTGGATCGCAACCGTGTCAACTTGACCTTCAATGTGACCGAAGGCGACATGGCCAAGATCAAGCAAATTCAGTTTGTGGGCAACAAAGTTTTCAAGTCGTCTACCTTGGAAGATTTGATGGACTTGAATTCAGGCAATTGGATGAGTTGGTATACCAAGTCTGATCGTTACTCACGCCCCAAGCTCAATGCGGATTTGGAGACCTTGCGCTCCTATTATTTGGCACGCGGCTACTTGGACTTTCGCATCGACTCCACCCAGGTGTCGATTTCACCCAATAAGCAAGACCTGAGCGTGACCATCAATATCTTTGAAGGTGAAATGTTCGCTGTGTCCTCTGTCCGTCTGCAAGGTTATTACCTGGGCAAAGATGACGAATTCAAAACCATGATCGGCATCAAAGTGGGGCAGGCCTATAACGCCGAAGATGTGACCAAAACCACCGCCGCGTTCACAGAATATTTTGGAAATTTTGGTTTTGCATTTGCGCGCGTTGAGGCCGTCAACGAAATAGATCGCACCACCAATCGTGTGGCATTGGTGTTGCAGGCCGACCCTTCGAGACGCGCTTATGTGAGAAAAATCAACCTCACGGGCAACAGCAGAACCCGAGACGAAATCATTCGCCGAGAGTTTCGGCAACTGGAGTCGGCTTGGTATGACGGCGAGCGCATCAAGCTTTCACGTGACCGCTTGAAGCGCTTGGGCTACTTTAAAGATGTCAACATCGAAACCCAAGAGGTACCTGGCAGCTTTGACCAGGTGGATTTGTTGGTCAAGGTGGAGGAAAAACCATTGGGGTCATTGCAATTGGGGGCGGGTTTTTCCAGTGCTGAAAAACTGGTTTTGACCTTTGGTGTGCAACAAGACAATATTTTCGGTAGCGGCAACTTTTTGGGCATTCAACTCAGCACCAGTGAATACAACAAGGTGATTTCTGTGGCCACCACCAACCCCTATTTCACCGAAGACGGCGTATCCCGTACCTTCTCGGTGTCTCATCGTGCCATCAAGCCTTATATTGATCAAGCGGGTAATTACCAAACCGAAAGCACCAATGCGGGGGTGACCTTTGGCGTCCCCATGACCGAGCTGGACCGTATTTTTGTAGGATTGGCTGGCGAGCAAACCATCACCAAGCCGGGCTCAAACATGCCAGCTTCTTTGATTGGGTCTTGTTCATATGACAAGACTTGTACCTCTGTTCCCCTCACCTTGGGCTGGGCGCGTGATGGCCGCGACAGTGCCATCACGCCCACCAGGGGGCGCCTGATGCGAGCCAATACCGAATTTGGTGTGGCGGCCGACACCCGCTATGCCAGAACCAGCGCCTTGTTCCAGCAGTATTTCAACTTTGGCAAACGCTACACCTTGGGGATCAACGGGGATGTGGGCGTGGCGCAAGGCTTGCAAGATTACGAACTGCCTACCTATAAAAACTTTTATGCCGGTGGTTTGGGCTCAGTGCGTGGTTTTGAGCAAGGCTCTTTGGGCCCACGTGACACCACGGGTTTGGTGGTGGGCGGCGCCAAAAAGCTGGTGTTCAACTCCGAGTTCTTCATTCCTTTTCCTGGCGTGGGCAACGACCCCACTTTGCGTTTGTTTGGCTTCTTCGACGCTGGCAATGTGTATGGTGCGAGTGACAGCGTGGACTTCGCCTTGATGCGCACTTCTGTGGGCGCGGGCATCAGCTGGGTCAGCCCGGTTGGCCCGCTGCGTTTTGCGGTGGCCGAGCCCATTAACAAGTTCCGGGGCGATAGAATACAAAAATTGCAATTTCAGATCGGGACATCGTTTTGATGAACACCATGAGAACACTTTCTGTCACAGTGGTTTTGGCGTTGAGCACTTGGGTTTCTGCCCAGGCGCAAGATTTCCGAATTGGTTTTATCAGTACCGATCGAATCTTCCGCGAGGCCAATACCGCCAAAGCAGCGCAAACCAAGTTGGAGCAAGAATTCTCTCGGCGCGAAAAAGAGTTGATGGATTTGGGCAACACCCTCAAGACCAATTCTGAAAAACTCGAGCGCGAAGCCCCCACTTTGTCAGAGACACAACGCGTGGCACGTCAGCGCCAGTTGAGCGAGCAAGACCGTGATTTCCAGCGCAAACGCCGTGAGTTCCAAGAGGACTTGAATGCCCGCAAAAATGAAGAGTTCCAACTCGTGCTCGAACGCGCAAACCGGGTGGTGCGGCAAGTGGCCGAGGCTGAAAAGTACGATTTGGTGCTCCAAGAGGCGGTTTACATCAACCCCAAGCACGACATCACTGAAAAAGTGATCAAAGCCATCAACGGCACCAAGTAAACGCGGTCGGCGGCACGGTGTGGGGCTGTACTTAAGTCAAATCACCGCAGCCTTAGGGGGGGAGTTGCATGGCGAATCCCAAACCCTCATCGACCGCTTGGCCCCACTGGTCTCTGCCGGCCCCAAGGACTTGGGCTTCCTCAGCCACCCCAAATACCAATCCCAATTGATCAGCACCCAAGCGGCCTGCGTGGTGGTGTCTCCTGACTTGGCGGCGGTTGCCCAGGCGCGTGGTGCTTGCATCGTGACCCCTGACCCCTACCATTACTTTGCCCAACTGACCCAGTTGTGGCGCACCCACCACCCGTTGCCTGTGGGGCCGCGCATCCATCCCACTGCCGTGATTGACCCGGCGGCATCGATCGATCCCTCGGCCCACATTGGGCCTTTGTGTGTGGTCGAGGCCGGAGCCCGCATTGGTGCGCACAGCCGCTTGCATGCCCGCGTCCATGTCGGCCACGATTGCGTGGTGGGACGGCACTGCATCTTGCACCCTGGGGTGGTGCTGGGTGCCGATGGATTTGGCTTTGCACCCCATCAAGGCACATGGATCAAGATCGAGCAATTGGGCGCAGTGCGCCTGGGGGACTCGGTAGAACTGGGCGCCAACACCTGCGTGGACCGTGGCGCTTTGGAAGACACCGTGATCGGCAATGGGGTCAAGATCGATAACTTGGTGCAAATTGGGCACAACGTGCAGATTGGGGATCACAGCGCTTTGGCCGGCTGTGCGGGGGTCGCTGGCAGCGCCCGAATCGGTGCCCATTGCACCTTGGGGGGCGGCGCCATCGTTTTGGGGCACTTGGCGTTGGCAGACCATGTGCACATCTCTGCCGCCAGCGTGGTCACCCGCTCGATCCATCAAAGCGGGCATTACAGTGGCTTTTTCCCCATCGATGACAATGCGGCTTGGGAGAAAAACGCCGCCAGCCTGCGCCAACTTCACCGACTGCGTGAGCGCATCAAAGCGCTGGAGCAGCGTCCCCAACCACCCCTTTGAGCCTCGCCATGGACATCCATCAAATTCTCAAGCAGTTGCCCCACCGTTACCCTATCTTATTGGTCGACCGCGTGCTCGAAATCGACAAGGGAAAGCGCATCAAGGCTTTAAAAAACGTCTCCATCAATGAACCCTATTTTTCGGGTCACTTTCCGCACCGGCCGGTGATGCCCGGTGTGTTGATGTTGGAAGCTTTGGCACAGGCCGCTGCCTTATTGGCGTTTGACATGCTGGGCACCGCGCCCGATGACAAAACCGTTTATTACTTTGCCGGCATAGACGCAGCGCGGTTCAAGCGACCGGTTGAACCCGGGGACCAGTTGATTTTGGAGGTCTCGCTCGATCGGATGAAAGCAGGCATCTTTAAATTCAAAGCTTGTGCCAAGGTCGGCGAGGACATTGCTGTCGAAGCGCAATTGATGTGCACCATGCGCACCATTGCTTGAAGTGAGTTCAGCCACGTGTCGACCCCACCCCTGATTCACCCCACCGCATTGATCGACCCCCAAGCCGAACTCGACAGTTCGGTCCAGGTCGGCCCCTACACCGTCATTGGCCCCCATGTGCGCATAGGCGCGGGCACCACGGTGGCTGCCCACTGTGTGATCGAAGGCCACACCACGCTGGGCAGCAACAACCGTATTTTTCAGTTCAATTCCTTGGGCGCGATTCCACAAGACAAAAAGTACAACGGCGAACCCTGCGAGTTGGTGATTGGCAACGGCAACACCATCCGAGAGTTTTGCACCTTCAACATCGGTTCTCCCGGGGGCGGTGGGGTGACCCGATTGGGCGATCACAACTGGATCATGGCCTATGTCCACCTGGCCCACGACTGTCGGATTGGGGACCAAACCATTTTTGCCAACAACACCCAACTCGCCGGTCATGTGGAGGTGGGCGATTGGGTGATCTTGGGTGGCTTCACGGTGGTGCACCAATTCGTGCGCTTGGGTGCGCACAGTTTCACGGCGATGAACTCTTTGCTGTTTGCCGACCTGCCGCCATTTGTGATGTGCCAGGGTCAACCGGCGCGAGCCCGTTCCATGAACTTTGAAGGCTTGCGCCGTCGCGGTTTTGGACCCGAGCGCATTGCCGCGGTCAAGGCCATGTACAAGGCCTTGTACCGCAGCGATCTCACTTTGGAGCAATCGGTCCAGGTCATCGAGGATCTGGGCAACGCCGACACCCAAAGGGATGTGAATCTGATGCTGGACTTTTTGCGGCACACGTCTGCCCAGCGTGGCATTGTCCGCTGAACCTGGGGCCCATCCAGCTTTGTTCCCGCCCATGCCAGATCCGAATGCGCCCACTTTTGCCATGGTCGCGGGTGAGGCCTCAGGGGACATGTTGGCCGGCTTGCTGCTCAAAGGTATGCGCCACAGATGGCCCCAAGCCAAGGCCCAGGGTATTGGTGGACCACGAATGGTTGAGCAAGACTTTGAGGCTTGGTGGCCGCACGAGCGCTTGGCCGTGCGTGGCTACGTCGAAGTGCTGCGTCACTACCGAGGCATTGTGGCCATTCGCCGACAACTTTTTGACCGTTTGCGGGCTGACCCTCCTGCGGTTTTTGTCGGTGTGGATGCGCCAGACTTCAATCTTGATTTAGAACAACAATTGTTGTCAATCGGTGTACCCACCGTGCATTTTGTGTGCCCATCGGTGTGGGCTTGGCGCGCCAAGCGCTTGGAGAAAATCCGCCACAGCGTGCGTCATATGTTGTGTATTTTTCCGTTTGAGCCGGCGCTGTTGTCGGCGCATGGCATCGCCAGCACCTATGTCGGTCACCCCTTTGCGGCAACCATCCCCATGCACCCCGACAAAGCCGCTGCGCGCCAGGCATTGGGCTTGCCGGCCCTGTCCACAGTGGTGAGCTTGCTGCCAGGCAGCAGGGCCTCAGAAATCGATCAATTGGCACCCGTTTTTTTGCAGGCTGCCGCTTGGCTGCAAAAACGCGAGCCCGGTTTGCATTTTGTGTTGCCCACCTTTGCGGCCTTGCGCCCGCGTCTGCAAGCGTGCATTGACCGTTGGGGGGCGGGTCTGTCCCTGACCTTGACGGAGGCGGGGTCTCATTTGGCCTTGGCTGCTTGCGATGTCAGCTTGGTCGCCAGCGGCACGGCCACTTTGGAAGCAGCTTTGTTCAAGCGACCCATGGTGATTGCCTACCGCATGAACCCTTTGAGTTGGCAAATCATGCGCCGACAAAAGTTGCAGCCTTGGGTGGGCTTGCCCAACATCTTGGCCAGTGAATTTTTGGTGCCTGAATTTTTGCAAAACCAAGCCACGCCCGAGGCCTTGGGACAAGCCGTGCTCGACTGGCTGAGCCAAACCCAACGGGTAGCGCAATTGCAGCAGCGATTTGTCGACATGCACCATTCTTTGTTGCGCGACACCGCGCAGTTGGCCACCGATGCGATCGAACAAACCATGGCGCGCTGAGCAAGTCGCCTTGCCCTGGGACGTGCCCGGCTTGGTGGCCGGCGTGGACGAGGCTGGGCGCGGACCCTTGGCCGGCCCGGTGGTGGCTGCTGCGGTGATATTGGACGACTTGAAACCCATCACTGGCTTGGCCGACTCCAAAACCTTGAGCGCGCGGCAACGCGAGCGTTTGAGCGAAGCCATCCATGCCCGTGCCCTGTGCTTCAGTGTGGCGCAAGCCAGCGTGGAAGAAATCGACCAACTCAACATCTTGCAAGCCACTTTGCTGGCGATGCGCCGAGCGGTGATGGGCCTGCGGCTCAAGCCCAACAAGGTGCTGGTGGACGGCAACCGATTGCCTACCTTGGACATCATGGCTGAAGCGGTGGTCCAAGGCGACCGCAAGGTGCCGGCCATTTCTGCCGCATCCATCTTGGCCAAGGTGGCGCGGGACCGCTGGTGCTTGGAGATCGATGCCGAGTACCCGGCATATGGTTTTGCCGCCCACAAGGGCTATGGAACGGCGCAGCATTTGGAGGCTTTGAAACGGCATGGCGCAACCCCATGGCATCGGCGCAGCTTTTCGCCGGTGGCCCAAGTGTTGCTGCGGGGGACACAGTGAAGCCGCCCTCCATCCAAATCATTGAGTCGCGCCACAACCCAGCCTTCAAGGCCCTGCGCGCTTTGGCCCAAGACAATTCTGCTTATCGCAAACGTGGGCAGATCTGGCTCGAGGGCGATCATTTGTGCCGCGCCGCCCATGCGCGGGGCTGGTCTGTGGACTTGGCGGTGTTTGCCCAATCGATGTGGGAGCGCTTGGAAGACCCGGCCTTCTTATCAGCCCAGCGCGCCATGGTGCTGCCCGATGCGCTGTTCAACACCTTGAGTCCTTTGGCCGAAGACCAAAAAATGGGTTGTGTGATCGACTTGCCGGCCCCCCCTGTTGTCGAGTCTGGCTTGGCCACTGTGGTGCTCGATCAGGTTCAGGACGCAGGCAATGTGGGCTCCATTTTGCGCAGTGCCGCCGCCTTTGGTTTTGCCCAGATCGTGGCCTTGCGGGGCACGGCCGGCTTGTGGAGTCCCAAGGTTTTGCGCGCGGGCATGGGCGCTCATTTTGCGTTGCGCTTGATCGAATCGGCCTCGCTCGAGGACGCCTTGGCTTTGGGCGTGCCCTTGGTGGCGACCAGCTCTCACCAAGGCGACTGGCTGCATCAATGCCTGGGCCCTTTGGCCTTGCCTTGGCCGTGTGCTTGGCTGATGGGCCATGAAGGGCAGGGCGTTCAAGCCGCATTGTTCACCGCCGCACAGCGTTGTGTGCGCATTGCGCAACCCGGGGGCGAGGAGTCATTGAATGTGGCGGCCGCGGCAGCCGTGTGTTTGCACGCCAGTGCAGCAGCACAGGCGACGCTGGGGTAACCCCTGCGGTTACAATGGGGCGCTATTCGCACCCAACCGCACGCCCTCAGCTCGATCTCAAGCCTCCCCCTTTCACAAGCAGCGACGCAGATCCCACCGAAACCTGTTTTCTGTGGGATTTTTTGAACGCGCTGGGGCGTCACCGAACCTCGGAGAACCCAGTGCTTTTGTCTTTAAAGGGAAAACATCCCTCGGCCATCTTGGCGCTTGCAGACGGCACGCTGTGGCAAGGCCAGTCGATAGGGGCCCCGGGCACCACAGTGGGTGAGGTGGTTTTCAACACCGCCATCACCGGCTACCAAGAAATCCTCACCGACCCCAGCTATTGCCAGCAACTGGTGACGCTGACTTACCCGCACATTGGCAATGTCGGCACCAATGCCGAAGACGTTGAAGCCGATCGCGTTCACGCCGCTGGTTTGATCATCAAAGACCTGCCCTTGGTGGCCTCTAACTTTCGTAATCAGCAAGATTTGTCCGACTATTTGTGTGCGGCAGGAACGGTGGCCATCGCTGGCATCGACACCCGCCAGCTGACCCGCCATTTGCGAAGCCATGGGGCGCAAAACGGCTGCATCATGGGCCTGCCTGTGGGACAAGCCGTCACCCCCGAGCTGTGCCAGCAAGCCCTGGCGGCGGCCCAGGCTGCACCCAGCATGGCCGGCTTGGACTTGGCGCAAAAGGTCTCCACCACCCAAACTTTTGAGTGGCAGCAAACCGAATGGCAGCTGGGCTCTGGGTATGGCCAGTTGGCAGCGCCGCGTTTTCATGTGGTGGCCTATGACTTTGGGGTCAAGCACAACATTTTGCGCATGTTGGCGCAACGCGGATGCCGCTTGACGGTGGTGCCTGCCAAAACCCCTGCCGGGGAGGTGTTCTCACTCAAGCCGGATGGCGTGTTTTTGTCCAATGGCCCCGGAGATCCTCAGCCTTGTGACTATGCGATTGAGGCCACCCGTTCCGTGATTGAGGCGGGCTTGCCCACCTTTGGCATTTGCCTGGGACACCAAATCATGGCCTTGGCCAGTGGTGCCAAAACCTTCAAGATGAAGTTTGGTCACCATGGTGCCAACCACCCGGTCAAAGACCTCGATAGCGGCCAGGTGTCCATCACCAGCCAAAACCATGGTTTTGCGGTGGATGCCCAGACCCTGCCGGCCCATTTGCGTGCCACCCATGTGAGCTTGTTCGATGGCACCGTACAAGGCCTGGCCCGCACCGACAAGCCGGCATTTTGCTTTCAAGGTCACCCAGAGGCATCCCCGGGCCCACACGACATCGCTTATTTGTTTGACCGCTTTGTCGGTCTGATGCAGGCGCGCGCATGACCCCCATGCGCCAGCCAACCGTTTTTTTAAAGCCTTTTGGGGTTGAACCCCTTTACAGCGGTACACCGAGAGATCAGCATGCCTAAGCGCACAGACATCAAAAGCGTCCTCATCATTGGCGCGGGCCCCATCGTCATTGGCCAGGCCTGCGAGTTTGACTATTCCGGTGTGCAAGCCTGCAAAGCCTTGCGCGAAGAGGGTTTCAAGGTCATCTTGATCAACAGCAACCCGGCCACCATCATGACCGACCCGGCCACAGCCGATGTGACCTACATCGAACCCATCACCTGGCAAACGGTTGAAAAAATCATTGCCAAAGAGCGCCCCGACGCCATCTTGCCCACCATGGGCGGGCAAACAGCCCTGAACTGTGCGCTCGATCTTTGGCGCCACGGGGTGCTGGACAAATACCAAGTTGAGTTGATCGGGGCCAGCCCAGAGGCCATCGACAAAGCCGAAGACCGGCTGAAATTCAAAGATGCGATGACCAAAATCGGCTTGGGGTCTGCGCGCTCGGGCATTGCCCATTCGATGGATGAGGCGTGGTCGGTGCAAAAGACGGTTGGGTTTCCCACCGTCATCCGCCCCAGCTTCACCTTGGGCGGCACCGGCGGGGGCATTGCTTACAACGCCGAAGAGTTTGAGACCATTTGCAAGCGTGGCTTGGAGGCCTCGCCCACCAAAGAGCTGCTGATTGAAGAGTCCTTGCTGGGTTGGAAAGAGTTTGAGATGGAGGTGGTGCGCGACAAGGCGGACAACTGCATCATCGTGTGCTCGATCGAAAACCTCGACCCCATGGGCGTGCACACCGGCGACTCGATCACGGTGGCGCCGGCCCAAACCTTGACCGACAAGGAATACCAAATCATGCGCAACGCCAGTTTGGCGGTGTTGCGCGAAATTGGCGTTGACACGGGCGGGTCGAATGTGCAGTTTTCGGTCAATCCCAAAGACGGGCGCATGATCGTCATTGAGATGAACCCTCGGGTGTCCCGCTCTTCTGCCTTGGCTTCCAAGGCCACCGGCTTTCCCATTGCCAAGGTGGCAGCCAAATTGGCCGTCGGCTATACCTTGGATGAACTGCGCAACGACATCACGGGTGGTGCCACCCCCGCCAGTTTTGAGCCCAGCATCGATTACGTGGTCACCAAAATTCCACGTTTTGCATTTGAAAAATTTCCCCAGGCCGATAGCCGCTTGACCACCCAAATGAAGTCGGTGGGCGAGGTGATGGCCATGGGCCGTACCTTCCAGGAGTCGTTTCAAAAGGCCTTGCGAGGTCTGGAAGTCGGCGTGGACGGCATGAACGAAAAAACCCAGGACCGCGAGGTGTTGGAAAAAGAACTCGGTGCCCCAGGGCCGGATCGCATTTGGTACGTGGGCGACGCTTTTGCCCAAGGCATGAGCGTGGCCGAGGTGCATGCCCTGACCAAGATAGACCCTTGGTTCTTGGTGCAAATCGAAGACATCGTCAAAATCGAATTGGAGTTGGAAACCACCGCCTTAGCGGCGATTGAAGTGGCAGACATGCGTGCCTTGAAGAAAAAAGGCTTCTCCGACCGCCGCTTGGCCAAGCTCACCCACAGCACCGAGCAAGCCGTGCGCGCCCAGCGCCATGCCATGGGGGTGCGGCCGGTTTACAAGCGGGTGGACACCTGCGCCGCGGAGTTCGCCACCGATACCGCTTATATGTATTCCACGTATGAAGACGAGTGCGAGTCTGAGCCCAGCCAGCGCCAAAAAATCATGGTGCTCGGTGGCGGCCCCAACCGCATTGGACAAGGCATTGAGTTCGATTACTGTTGCGTGCACGCGGCCCTGGCCATGCGCGAGGACGGTTACGAGACCATCATGGTCAACTGCAACCCTGAGACCGTTTCCACCGACTACGACACCAGCGACCGTTTGTACTTCGAACCCCTCACCCTCGAGGACGTGCTCGAAATTGTGGACAAAGAAAAGCCCTTGGGCGTGATTGTTCAGTACGGCGGCCAAACCCCTTTGAAGCTGGCCTTGGGCTTGGAGGCTGCAGGTGTGCCCATCATTGGCACCAGCCCCGACATGATCGATGCGGCCGAAGACCGCGAGCGCTTTCAAGGCCTGTTGCAAAAGTTGGGTTTGCGCCAACCGCCCAATGCCACCGCACGCACCGAGCCCGAGGCCTTGGAAAAAGCTGCGGCTTTGGGTTACCCCTTGGTGGTGCGACCCAGCTACGTGCTGGGTGGGCGGGCGATGGAAATCGTGCATGAACAACGCGACTTGGAGCGCTATATGCGTGAAGCGGTCAAGGTCAGCAACGACTCGCCGGTTTTGCTCGATCGCTTCCTCAACGACGCGATCGAATGCGATGTCGATTGCCTGCGCGACCCCCTAGGCCAAACCTTCATTGGTGGCGTGATGGAGCACATCGAGCAAGCGGGTGTGCACAGCGGCGACTCGGCCTGCTCTTTGCCGCCTTACTCGCTGGCACCCGCCACCGTGGCCGAACTCAAACGCCAATCTTCCGCCATGGCCGGGGCTTTGAATGTGGTGGGCCTGATGAACGTGCAATTTGCCATTCAACATGTGGATGGGCAGGACGTGATTTATGTGCTCGAAGTCAACCCGCGTGCCAGCCGCACCGTGCCCTACGTCAGCAAGGCCACCGGCATTCAACTGGCCAAGGTGGCGGCGCGCTGCATGGTCGGCCAAAGTCTGGCCAGCCAAGGCGTGACCCGGGAAGTCACGCCGCCTTATTTCAGCGTCAAAGAAGCGGTATTTCCGTTTGTCAAATTCCCGGGCGTGGACACCATCCTGGGGCCTGAGATGAAATCCACGGGCGAGGTCATGGGTGTGGGCAAAACCTTTGGCGAGGCTTTTGTCAAAAGCCAAATGGGTGCGGGCACCAAGTTGCCGCGCCCCACGGATGCTGTGCGCAAGGTTTTTTTGACCGTCAAAAACAACGACAAACCACGGGCAGTGGCAGTGGCGCGTGATTTGGTGGCCATGGGTTTTGAATTGGTGGCCACCAAGGGCACGGCCCAGGCGATTGCCGCCGCTGGCTTGGCGGTGGTCGCGGTGAACAAAGTCACCGAAGGCCGACCACATGTGGTGGACATGATCAAAAACAACGAAATTGCCTTGGTCATCAACACCGTTGAAGAGCGGCGCAATGCGATCGCCGACTCTCGGCAAATCCGCACCTCTGCGTTGTTGGCCAGGGTCACCACCTTCACCACCATTGCCGGAGCGGAGGCCGCGGTGCAAGGCATGCAGCACATGGATCGCCTCGAGGTTTATTCGGTTCAGGAACTGCACGCCCAATTGGCGGCATAATTTACCCATAACAACACACCGCTGGGGGGCGACCCCCGGCGGTTTTTTTTAGGATTTCGAGACATGGCCACCATCCCCATCACCTTGCGCGGTTCCGAAAAACTCAAGGAAGAACTGCATCGGCTCAAAACGGTGGATCGACCATGGGTGATTCAAGCCATTGCCGAGGCCCGCGCCCAAGGTGATTTGAGCGAGAACGCCGAATACGATGCGGCCAAAGACCGCCAGGGTTTCATCGAGGGGCGCATCCAAGACATTGAAAGCAAGCTGTCCATGGCCTCGGTGATCGATCCCTCTGGCCTGAACGCCGAGGGCAAGGTGGTGTTTGGGTCCACGGTGGAGTTGGAGGATGAGGACTCTGGCGACCGCGTCACCTATCAAATCGTGGGTGAGGACGAGGCCGATCTGAAGCTGGGGCTGATCAACATCAGCAGCCCCATTGCGCGCGCCATGATTGGCAAAGAAAGTGGTGATGTGGCGGTGGTCCAAGCCCCGGGTGGTCAGCGCCGCTACGAAATCATTCAGGTGTCGTACATCTGATGTTTTGGCCGCGCAGCTTGTGGCTGGTCGCTGCTGTGTGGTGGGGCAGCCTGACGGCTTTGGGCGCTTGGGTCGTGCCCTTGTTGTTTGCCCATGCCCCAACCAAGGCGGTGGCCGCTGGAATGGCGGTGCATTTGTTCAGCGCCCAAGCCTGGGTGGGTTTGGTGTGCGGCCTGTTGAGCCTATCGGCCCAACGACACATCGACCGTGTGCGGGGCCGGTCGCATGTGCCCAGCGCTTTGATCTTGGCGGCCATGTTGATGGCAGCCATCGTGGAATGGGGCATTGCCCCGCGCATTGTGGCGCGTGAAAACATGTTGCTCTGGCACAGCTTGGGCACGGCTTTTTGGGTGCTGCAGTGGGGCTGTCTGACAGCCCATGTGTGGCGTTTGAGCAGGACCACGCTGGAGGTGCCATGGCCCATGCCCGATTCCGACGAGAAGCCTAAAGCCTGATGCCCGCTCCTGGGCCGGTAAGCTCAGCTTTGGCTGGTTTTCTTGATCGAGCGTTGCTTGGGTTTGGCCCGTTTGACTTGGCCGCCAGCCGTCAACCGCTGATTGCCCAGCACTTGCAAGCGTTTGACCTCAGGGCGTTGTCCGCCGCGGCTGCTGTATTTCAGCACCTTGACCTCGCGGGGGCCCGGCATGCGGTCTTCGTCAATGACGCGTTTTTTCTCTGCCTTGGGGCGCCACAACACGAGCAATTTGCCAATGTGCTGGATCGGCGCTGCGCCCAAAGCCTCAGCCAGTTGCTGCAGCATGGCTTCACGCGCGGCACGGTCGTCGCCCAAAACGCGAATTTTGATCAGCCCATGGGCATGCAAAGCGGCGTCAACTTCTTTTTGCACCGAAGTGGTCAAACCGTCGTTGCCAATCATCACCACCGGGTCCAGGTGGTGGGCGAGGGCGCGGTGTTCTTTGCGTTGTGATGGGGTGAGAAAAATGGCTGGCATGGGAGGTATTATCCCCTGACCCAGGTTGGCCCATGAAAATCAAAACCAAAAGCAAAAAAGTCAACAAGTCGTGGCTCAACGACCATGTCAACGACCCCTACGTCAAGTTGGCACAAAAAGAAGGTTTTCGTGCCCGCGCCGCTTACAAACTCAAAGAAATTGATGAAACTCTGGGTTTGATCAAGCCCGGTCAGGTGCTGGTTGACTTGGGCAGCGCCCCTGGCGCCTGGAGCCAATACTTGCGTCGGCGCTTGTCACCCCAAGGCGCGGCCATGGGCGAACTGCACGGCACCATCATTGCGATAGATTTGTTGCCCATGGAGCCCATTGAGGGCGTGCAATTTTTGCAGGGCGACTTGCGTGAAGATGTTGTGCTCGAGGCCTTGGTGCTGGCCCTGGATGGCCGTTTGGCCGACGTGGTGGTGTCCGACATGGCGCCCAACTTATCTGGGCTGCCCGCAGTGGATTCGGCCCGCATTGAGCACTTGGTTGAACTGGCACTGGATTTTTGCCAGCACCATTTGAAGCCCCAAGGGGCCTTGGTGGTGAAGGTCTTCCACGGCAGCGGTTACGACCAATGGGTCAAGTTGTTCAAAGCCCATTTCAAGCTGGTCAAGCCCATCAAGCCCAAGGCCAGCCGGGACAAGTCTTCAGAAACGTTTTTGGTTGGTTTGGGGCTGATCAACCCTACGTGAACCTTGGAATAGTGGGGGTTTTGTTCATTTCCCCAAGGAAGAAGCCCTTGTTTGACCCCTTTGCCATCGGTTTACCCCCATTGGCCTCCAAGGGGGATTGAAAAGCCTAAAATGGACACAAACTACCTCGGGCCCGTTTTGGGCTGGGTTGTAACTTGCCGGAGCATGTGTTGAACAATCAATGGTTTTCCAAAATCGCAGTGTGGTTGGTGATTGCCCTGGTGCTGTTCACCGTATTCAAACAATTTGACAAGACCGCTGGGCCTGGCTCGGGTTACTTGGGGTATTCTGAATTTTTGGACGAGGTGCGCAGCAAACGCATCAAAACAGCGACTATCCAAGAGGGCCAAGGCGGCACAGAGATCGTCGCCATCACCAACGATGATCGCAAGGTGCGCACCACCGCCACTTACCTTGACCGTGGCTTGGTCGGCGACCTGATCGCCAACAACGTCAAGTTCGATGTCAAACCGCGTGAAGAAGGTTCCTTGCTCATGACCTTGCTGGTCAGCTGGGGACCCATGCTGCTGCTCATTGGGGTGTGGGTCTATTTCATGCGCCAAATGCAAGGCGGCGGCAAGGGCGGGGCTTTCAGCTTTGGCAAAAGCAAGGCGCGCATGCTCGACGAGAATAACAACACCGTCACCTTTGCCGATGTGGCCGGTTGCGATGAGGCCAAAGAAGAGGTCAAAGAGGTGGTCGACTTCTTGAAAGACCCGCAAAAATTCCAAAAACTCGGCGGTCGCATTCCCCGCGGTTTGTTGTTGGTCGGCCCCCCTGGAACGGGCAAAACCTTGTTGGCCAAGGGCATTGCCGGCGAAGCCAAAGTGCCTTTTTTCAGCATTTCAGGTTCTGACTTTGTGGAGATGTTTGTTGGCGTGGGCGCAGCCCGCGTGCGCGACATGTTCGAAAACGCCAAGAAAAATGCGCCTTGCATCATCTTCATCGACGAAATTGACGCGGTCGGTCGCCAACGCGGTGCCGGCTTGGGCGGTGGCAATGACGAGCGCGAGCAAACCCTGAACCAAATGCTGGTCGAGATGGACGGCTTTGAAACCAATTTGGGCGTGATCGTGGTGGCTGCCACCAACCGCCCCGACATTTTGGATGCCGCCTTGCTGCGCCCAGGCCGCTTTGACCGCCAGGTCTATGTGACCTTGCCCGACATCCGTGGCCGTGAGCAAATTCTCAATGTGCACATGCGCAAAGTGCCTTTGAGCCAAGACGTCAATGCCGCCGTGATCGCCCGTGGCACTCCTGGCATGAGCGGGGCTGATTTGGCCAATTTGTGCAACGAAGCAGCGCTCATGGCCGCTCGGCGCAACGCCCGTGTGGTGGAGATGCAAGACTTTGAGAAAGCCAAAGACAAAATCCTCATGGGCCCCGAGCGCAAAAGCATGGTCATGCCCGAAGAAGAGCGCCGCAACACGGCTTACCACGAGTCCGGCCACGCTCTGATTGGCAAGCTGCTGCCCAAGTGCGATCCGGTGCACAAAGTCACCATCATCCCGCGTGGCCGCGCCCTGGGTGTGACCATGAGCTTGCCCGAGAAAGATCGCTACAGCTACGACAGTGAGTTCATGCTCAACCAAATCAGCATGTTGTTCGGGGGGCGCATCGCCGAAGAAGTGTTCATGAAGCAAATGACCACCGGGGCGAGCAATGACTTTGAGCGCGCCACCCAAATTGCCCGTGACATGGTGATGCGCTACGGCATGTCCTTGGCGCTGGGCCCCATGGTCTATGCCGAAAACGAAGGCGAAGTGTTCTTGGGCCGCTCGGTGACCAAAACCACCAACATGAGCGAGGCCACCATGCAAAAGGTCGACGCCGAGGTGCGCAGCATCATTGACCGCCAATACGCATTGGCGCGCCAATTGATCGAGGACAACCAAGACAAGATGCACGCCATGGCCAATGCCTTGTTGGAGTGGGAAACCATTGACAGCGACCAGCTCAATGACATCATGGCCGGCCGCACACCCAGCCCGCACAAAGACTGGGTGGCGCGCACACCGCCCCCATCGGGTGGGGACGGCGGCGGCAATGCGGCGGCGACCACCAAACCAGCGGCGTCCACGGCCTGAGCCAGCGCATGGATCACCACCACATGGGGCTTCGGCCCCATGCGTCTTTTTGGCAGACCACGCGTTTTCGCCTGGATTTGTCCACACCTCTGGTGATGGGCATCGTCAACGTCACCCCCGACTCGTTTTCCGACGGGGGCCAACACCCCCATGCCAAGGCCGCCATCGCCCATGCAGAGCGCTTGTTGCGCGAGGGTGCACAGATCTTGGACATTGGTGGTGAGTCTTCTCGGCCAGGTGCCGTCGCCGTGGATGCCGATACCGAATGGGCCCGCATCCAAGCCGTGGTGCAAGCCGC
>Ga0070374_10000412_pt1 | contig 17239 bp, 15 predicted proteins | sample LauGreSuBDMM15SN_2_FD_66374 | JGI IMG/M metagenome (GOLD analysis project Ga0070374, IMG submission 66374) | Freshwater lake microbial communities from Lake Michigan, USA - Su13.BD.MM15.SN (version 4) (version 4) | ecosystem: Environmental > Aquatic > Freshwater > Lake | place: Lake Michigan...
TGGACTGCACAAACTCATTAAAGGGCCTTGCTGGGGTTACTTCGCTCTAAGAATGCTTCTTCATATCTTCAGAGATATCTGAAATCATTGTTGAAAGATCTCGCTGAGGCTTCCATCCCACTAATTGATTGATTAAATCAATGTTAGGGACACGACGTTCCATATCCTCAAAACCATCGCCGTAGGCTTCAGCGTAAGGAACATAGACGATCTCACTCTTTGACCCGGTTTCATCGATGATTTTCTTTGCAAGATCGTTTATCGAAATTTCAAAGTTATTTCCTATGTTAATAACTTTACCGACAGTGTTTTTGGCAAAAGCAATTGCAAGGACCGCATCAATTACATCAAACACGTGCGCAAAGCATCGTGTTTGATTACCATCACCATAGATCGTAATTGATTCGTTCGATAAAGCTGATTTTACAAATCTTGGAACAACCATTCCATACGCACCGAGTTGGCGTGGGCCGACCGTATTAAAAAATCTCACAATTCGTGTTTCTAATTGTTTTTCAACAAAGTAAGCGTAAGCAAGTGACTCGTCTATTGCCTTTGCTTCGCTATAGGACCATCGCAAGGTGAGTGGGCTACCAAGAATTCGATCATCATCTTCCCCAAGGGCATCCGCAGTATTCTTACCATACACCTCAGAACTACTGGCAAGAAAGACAGGAGTCTTAAACTCATCAGCAGCTTCTAATATATTTTCTGTCCCTTGGATATTGGTGCGAAGGCTTGAAAGTGGATTGTTAACAATGTTGAAAACTCCCACAGATGCAGCAAGATGAAAGACATATTCACAATTTTTAATCTCACTTTCAATCAATGCTTTATCCAGTATTGTTCCCTTGACAAAGCGAAATTTTGAATTACCAAATACGGATTCTAGGTTTGACATTTCGCTTGTTGATAAATCATCAATTACAACAACTTCATGATTTAAAGACATTAAACGTTCTACTAAATGTGATCCTATAAATCCGGCCCCACCGGTGACCACAATTTTCATGGCGTTACTATAACCTACTTTCAATATGCTAGGTATGACCTCGTTAAACGTCTACAATAGAGTCATCTGTAATCAAAAGCTAACAAGCATGAAAATTTTTAGTTTATGAAAGGGGAAGGAGATGGAGCAAGTATATTCAGTGAAAAAGAGGTGTGTGTTATGCCATTCAACAAATCTTACAACTCTGATTGAATTTCCCAACACCCCGATCGCAAATGAAATTGTAAGCAGAAATAATATAAATGTAGAGTTAGAGAAATTTCCTTTAATCTTAGGCATTTGCATAGATTGTAAACATGTTCAATTACTATCTATGATTAATCCTGTCAGACTGTTCTCGCAGTATACATATCAATCTAACAGCAACAAAACAACAGAAAAACGGCTTGATAACCTAGCTAACAAACTTGACGAAACTTATGGTGCAAAAAGTTCAAAAAAAGTCCTTGAGATTGGTTCAAACGACGGGCATTTGCTACAGGCTTTTTCAGAAAGAGGATGGAAAGTTCTAGGAGTTGATCCAGCCGAGAACATTGCTGCAATTGCCAATGCCCGAGGGATCGAAACAATAAACGCATTCTTTGGAAGTTCTTTACTACCTATAATTGAAGAAAAAATAACAAGACCAGACTTAATTGTAGCAAATAACGTTTTGGCGCACAGTGATGAACTGGTGGACATATTTACGGGAATCAGTTCACTTATGGGAACTACAACTGTTCTCATTGTAGAGTTTTCCTACTTGGGGGATGTTTTTGAAAAACTCTTGTTTGATACGATTTATCATGAACATACTTCATATCATTCAATTCTCTCACTTACCTCATTTTTAAATAGATATGATTTAGAGATATTTGAGCTGGAACGAATCTCTGCTCATGGCGGTTCGTTAAGGGTGCATATATGCAAATCTAATGCACGACTAATTTCTCCTGAGATTAATCTTTTGTTACAACGCGAAAGAGATCATGAGTTAGATGAAATCAAGAGTTGGTCCAATTTTGCGGAGCGTATTAATACCTTGAAATTGAGAGTGCATCAAGAAATCAACAATGTAACAGAAAAAAAGGGGAAAATTGTTGGCTATGGTGTACCAGCAAAATTTGCAACACTTTTTCATGTTTTAGAACTAGATTCCTCAAAATTTGATTATTTAGTAGATGATAATCAAATCAAAATTGGAGGATGTGGACCAGGCACTAGTTTATTAATTAGGAGTTTTTATGAGTTTGAGAAGTCAGGTGGTACTGACAACGTGTTTTTGTTTTCTTGGAATTATTCAGAGGAAATCGTAGAAAAGTTAATTTCACAAAAATTGGTTAAATCAAAAATTATTATTCCTCTTCCAAGTTTTCAGGTCAGAGAAGTGACTTGACAGCATCAAATCCCAAAGGCTGAATTGTAGTCCACCTTAAGCCAGTCATTATTCTGTTGGTACCATTTAACTATTTGAGAGACTTTTACTTCAATGGGCTCTTCTTCAGCCCATCCAAGAGAGCTAATTTTGTCAAAGGTTAATTGGTAAGACGCATCATAGGCAGGACGAGGCGAGACCACATATTCTATCTTTGGATTCCTATTCAAAATCTTGCCAATTAGATTGATAATTTCTAGATTATTGATGTCTCTGATCCCAGCCACGTGAAACTTTGTAGGCAAACCTTTAGGGTCATTAAACTGCTTCAAGGGCGTGATAGATGCTAGCCAAATCGCCCCTACAACATCGCCTACGTAGATATATCTTCTGGATCCTAGAATCCCGGAAGAATTTGTATGTACTTCTATTCTTTCGTTACCTAAAATCTTTGAAATAGATTGCGGTATAAATTTTTCTAGGTTTTGACCTTCACCGATCATATTAGTGGAATTAATTATGATTGCATCTAGGCCATATGTTTTCGTATAGCTCATTAGCAACTCTTCTTGGGCTGATTTACTTGCGCTATATGGATTAGTTGGCCTTAGAGGCATTTCCCATTCCGAATTAGACTGATCCCTTCCAACCTCTCCATAAACTTCATCTGTGGATATATGGACCAATTTTACATTTGATCCTAGCCTGCGGATGTATTCCAAAATATTCAGCATTAGGTTGTGATTATTGGTTAGGAAATCTAAAGGATCTGAAATTGAGCGGTCCACATGACTTTCACTTGCAAAATTAATAACTAAATCCAAATCATCAGGTACAAATTCATTCGAAAGTACTCTTTGTGCTAGGTCAAATTCAAAAATTTTGACACGATTGCTCTCAACACGTGAGCTGTCTTGCAAAATTCTAAGAGGATTACCTCCATGCTGATAAGTTACTGGACAAAAAATAGTTGCATCTGTCTTGAGCAATAGGTAATTCAACATATGGCTTCCTGCGAAACCAGATGCTCCAGTCAAGAGTATCTTCAACTTTCCCCCAAGATTTCTTCTGAACGAGAAACGGTATCATCAAATTTCGGCTCCGAGGCACATTAAATGTCCAACTTTAGGAATTCTTAGCCTAAATTCATTGAGATATCCTAAACTTAGATATTCCTACGAGAATGGAAGTAAGAAGTTAATAAAATGATACATTTCGACAATGTTTTCTAGAGTACCAAATTCCTGGATCTTACGACTATTGGATCACTACTATCGCAACACTACCAAGCTTCTTATAACAAAAATATTTAAGAAGTTTATAGGGTTCGAGAAGCAAGCAGCCATCGAATTAGATAGTGCCTTACTGAATGTGAAGTGGAATGGCTTAGAAATAAAGCAAGTTAAAATTGAAGGTCCCCACATATTTGAGTTAAAAGATGAACAGGGTGTTACTATCGAATATAGAGCTTTTCAGCCTGTTTTTGAATACATAGTGTCAAACTCAATAATCGATACAACATCTGGAGTAATTTTCGAAGATAAATCAAAAGGGCGCGCTTTTTATGAAAGCGCTCCTTTTGCAATTGAAACTATTTCAGAATCAATCCGTCCGCGACGGATAGGGCGGAAGATTCAAGGTGAAGTTGCAGTACTTTCAAATCGATCTTTTCATCACTGGCTAATGGATGACTTACCTAGGTTCCTATTATTATTTAAGCGAGCACCACAAATACATGTAATTGCCCACCCAAAATCTCACAGGTACGTTCGTGATGTACTGGAGATTATCAAACCCTCAATGGTTACTTTCAAATCAGTTGCTCGCGTGGAAAATGCACGATTTATCAGTGCGGGAAATATTGAATCATTTCCAAGCATGAGAGATGTCAATGTTTTACGAGAATTTGCTGATACCAGAAATCTATATGGAAGCCATAGCAACCAAAGCAAGATATTTGTAAGTAGAAGGTTTGGCCCTTCCAGAAACTCACATGAAATCTATTTTGAGTCACTTGCAAAAGAATCAAACTTCCAAGTTCTGTATTTCGAGAATATTTCATTAAGAGAGCAGATTGCAATCTTCTCAAAAGCTTCAGTGATTGTGGCTTCGAATGGAGCTGTATTTGCAAATGTCGTTTGGTGTAAACCCCAGACAAATATTTATAATATCTACAGTCATGATTGGGATACTGACAGCGTGAGAGATTTGTGCATTCTACTAGATTTAAACTACCGAAAAGTGCATTATTCAAATGCAAAGAATTTGTTTAAAGAGTTGAGGTAGATCTGATTTGCACAGCAGCATAAAACTATATTTTCGTGTAACATTGAGGTATCGCTGAACAAGCGTTTAAGAGAATAGAGAGAGCGATGCTGCTAGGTTTAAATCTTAGTCATGATTCAAGTGCCGCCTTACTTTCCGACGGCGGACTTATTCTGGCCGCAGTCTCTGAAGAACGATTATCAAGAAAGAAGAATCATGTAACATTCCCTAAGTTATCTATTGCTTCTATAGGATCTAAATTTGATTTAAGTGGTATTAACACAGTTATAATCGGAAGTCATTCAAGCTTTAAATTTTACTCAATGAATTCTTTACACTGGATATTCGAAGAAGCACAATTCCCTAAATTTGATGGGATGCTAGATAAATTCGCTTGGCCACCAGGTTATCGGCCTGAGCCACAGTTTAATTCGATAAATGACCCAACTGGTTCCAAAAGAGAGAGATGGTTCAAAGATAAAGTTAATTTGCAGTTGATGGAATTAGGCATAAAGTGCAAAATTGTATTTAGGAACCACCATGATGGTCATGTATTTTCTGCAATTGGAAGTTCGAATTTTACAGAGGGAATTTCATTCTCACTTGATGCCGAAGGTGATGGGGAATCTGGGTCTGTTAAAGAATTTTGGGTTGAGAATGGGATTACTAAAGTTAGGGGCGTTGCAAGGATTCCGAAAACCCAAAGTCTTGGGTATCTCTATTCTGCTATAACGAATCGATATAATTTTAAACCAGGAGTTCATGAAGGGAAAATTACGGGTCTCGCAGCCTATGGCGACGGTGGAGCGGCATTAGACTTTATGTTAAGGCATGTCCAAATAAGAGACGGCATTCCAGAGTTTAGTTTCCCAAAAAGTTCGACAGGAAGGTACCTTAGAGCATCTTTACATAAGTTAAATTTAGGGAAAAACATGGTTTCAAGTTTCGATAACTTAGCAGATTTAGCAGCTGATAAATCGGTCAATTATCCTGATTTAGCAAGAGCTGTGCAAGACTGCTTAGAAATTTCTGTTTGCCAGATGATCAAATACTTCGCCACCAAACTTGATAATCCACGAGTTGCTTTAGCCGGTGGGGTATTCGCAAATGTAAAACTCAATCAGAGAATAGTTGAATTAGATTGCATAGAAGACATATCAATATTTCCAAATATGGGTGATGGAGGTTTAGCAGTTGGCGGTGTCTGGGATTACCTTTGTTCTATTGATAAATTAGACTCCCAACCAAAATTTTCTGACATGTATCTCGACACTTACAAAGTCTCGAATGACGAAATTCATGAGTTAAAGAGCAAGCATGTTAATCTCGAGTTCACACACATGAATCAATTAGATTTGGTTCGGAATGCATCAAGTCTTGTTGCTGGTGGGAAAATTATTGGTTTATTTTTAGGAAATATGGAATATGGCCCAAGGGCATTAATGAACCGTTCCATAATTGCCGACCCTAGAGACAAAGAGATTAATACCTCGCTGAATAACCGACTCCACCGCACAGAATTTATGCCATTTGCTCCAGTGTGTAAACTTTCAAATTTTAATGAACTATTTGACACCCCATTAACAGGAAACCGAACTCCCTTTAAATACATGACCTTAACTTGTAGTGTTAAAGAAAAATGGATTCCGCAAATCCCTGCAGTTGTGCATGTGGACAATACGGCTCGCCCACAAGTAATTTCTCCAGGGGAAAATCCAATTGCGGAGCAAATTCTAGATAGTTTCTTTGATATCACGGGCGTACCTTGCTTAGTTAATACCTCATTCAACATTCACGAGGAACCTATTGTCCGGACATTGGGAGATGCAATTAGATCATTAGAGTCAGGAGCGGTTGATTTCATTTGCACGGAAAATTACCTTATAGGGATTAAAAGGAGTTTGTGATAAATCCTAAGTGAAAAATCTGCCTGAATCACCGCGTAGACTCGCTTGAAAATCTGGAATTGCAAGTGCAACTTCTGTAATTGTTCCTGAAGCTCTTATGTAACCATTCTCAAGATAAACGATTAAATCTGCGCCAAGAATGGTAGCCATCCGATGGGCAATTATTATTATTGTTCGCCCTTCCCTAACACTTAAAAGTGAATCAGATATTTCTCCTTCAGTGATCTGATCCAAAGCGCTAGTAGCTTCGTCCAATACAAGCAGACCAGGGTTTGAGTAAATTGCTCTCGCAATGCCAACACGTTGCTTTTGACCACCACTGAGACGTGAACCACGCTCCCCCAAAACTGTATCGAGCCCGTTTGGCAACGACGCGACAAAATCAACTAAAGACGCTTTCTGTATTGCGTCAGCCACTGAATGCTTGGTTTGTTGATATTCGTCATACCCGATCACAATATTTTCCTTCAAAGTTGCATTCATTATAAAAGTATCTTGGGGCACGTAGCCAATCTTCCCCGGCCATCTTGAGATCGCCTCCTCAGGACTTTTCCCAGAGACTAAAACCGTCCCTTCCCTTGGTTCAAGTATTCCTAAAATGCAATCAACTAAGGTTGACTTACCTGCACCTGATGGCCCAACAATTGCAACAGTAGCACCTGGTTTTATTATCAAATTTAAATTCTTTATTGAATCTCTCTCTTGGGTAGGATATTTAAAGGAGAGATTCTCTATAGAAATTGTCGGTGTAAACCCACTCGTTTCCTTGTCAAAAATAGACTCAATTTGTCGCTTACCTCCCTTGACACTGAATTCATAGATCAAATCAAGTGTGCCCCCGCTTTTTCCAATGGCACTTTTCATTTGTAGTAGTCCTTGTTGCACACGCAGCGCAGATGGTGCCGCCCTTGTGGCCGCCACTATGAAAACTGCGTAAGTTTGTGTAAAATTGTTAGACTCGCCAATAAAATATTGCAATACGGCATAAAATAAACTTCCAAGGATTATTGTTATCTCAATTACATACTTACTTAAGTAAGGAATAAAGTAAATCCCAGCCATAGTTTTTGCAAGCCCTCTACGAATCCCCAATATTTTTTCAGCATAGAAAGTTTGATTATTTTTGACAAAATTTTCTCTTCGAGAAGAAAATGCCTCTATAATTTTTTCATTGCTTTCTAAATTCAGCTTTGTTACCTCTATCCCTAAATGAAGAGAATAATTCTGCAAAGAATAAAACATGATAAAACCGATTAAAATGAATAAGACAAAAACTGACAATGCAGTTAAAGGATCTACAAAAAATAAACCTATTGCTATGATTGATAGGAAGAAAACATCCGCAACAACGACAATAAAATTAGCCAAGATATCCAGGGTTATAATTTCAACACCACGTGTAGATGAATAGACAATTTCTTGAGTAGAGTAACCCTCAAGCGAAATAAATTTTGATTTCAGCAAGTCTCGGTTTAATCTTCCTGAAAGATTTGCCCCAAAAAAACTGAAAAATGTTAGAATTTTTCTGGTAAAAAGTATAGAAAAAAGTGTTTTCACGATCAATAAAGAAATAGACAAGAATGCCACAATTTGAAGTTGCCACGATTCACTCTGATTTGAAATTCCCAGCAGCTGTACAAGTTGATCGAACCATGCACGTGCCTTGCCATCAGGTGTATTGCCAGCAGTCATAGAAATCAAAAGCCCCATTGAAAAAATTCCAATAAGATCTAGAAACGACAGCAAAAATTGCGCAAATGTTAAAGCCCCAAGCCTCCTCTTTTCTGACTTGTTAAGAAGATTGAACGCCCTATAGATTTCTTTCTGTTTAAAACCCTTAATCATTTTGGTTGACGCTTTCTTCTTACTCTAAATAATGGTTATCAAGCAATGCTATTGATAGAATAGTATACTTATGGGGTAAGGTTTTATGGTACGGGCATTTTAAATTTGATTTTATCGTGCAGCTAGGCAATTTAGAGGGAGAGTCTATGAAAACAGTTATTTTAGCTGGCGGATTTGGAACTAGATTTTCAGAAGAAACCTATATCCGCCCCAAACCTTTAATCGAAATAGGGGGACTGCCAATAATTTGCCACCTGATGGAGATTTATTCACAGCAAGGTTTTACAGAGTTTATCCTTTGCTTGGGATACAAATCAGGCGAAGTGAAAAATTGGTTCTTGAATTACTATGAGACAATTAACGATTTTACCCTTGATTTTAATGGCGGATCAAAAGTTACACTTACCCACAAAGCAAAAAACTGGAAAATTTCTTTCATTGATACTGGTGATATGACAAATACCGCGGGTAGAATTAGAAGGGTCTCACATTTAATCAATGAAGATCAATTTTTTTTGACTTATGCGGATGGACTTGGAAGTATAAATCTTATAGAGTTATTGAGTCAGCATAACTCGAATAAAGAGAGTTTAGTAACGCTAACTGCTACATCAAACAACTCTCGTTTTGGAGAAATTGAAATTGTGGATGCATCAGTCAAGACTTTTCGAGAGAAACCATTAAGCCATGAAAAATTTGTAAATAGTGGGTTTTTTATTGTTGAGACAAAGATTTTTGAGATATTCAATTTAGGTGACAATGAATCTTGGGAAAAAGGTGTGCTAGAGCCACTGTCATCTCAAGGCAAGTTAGGTGCATATAAACACACTGGATTTTGGAAACCAATGGATACATTGAGGGATAAACGCGAGTTTGAAGCCTTAGTTACAGAAAATCAATATCCTTGGCTTGATTTACATGGTAGCAAGGCAATAAATGCTAGGCGATGAATTGAATTTCCTCGGGAAACACTTCAGTAGTTTTGATGAAAGGGGAAGTTTTACAAAATTATTCGGACAAAGTGAAGAGGGCAAAATAGAATTTCAAGGCAACTTGATGCAGGTTAACTACGTTAAAAATAAGTTAGCTGGCACGTTGAGAGGTCTCCACTACCAAGTTGGCGAATTTGCGGAGTCCAAGATAGTTCATTGTGTCAGAGGCAGTGTTTGGGACGTTTTAGTTGATATACGACCAGAGTCTTCGACGTACAAGGAATGGTTCGGCGAAACTTTAGCACCTTTGCAAAAAAATTTTATGAAGGTACCGCCCGGGTATGCTCACGGATATATAACTTTAGAGGATGAAACAGAGCTAATCTATTTTTCAGATAAAGAATTATCATTAGAACATGAAAGAGGAATAGTTTGGAATGATACAAGTATAAACATTGACTGGCCAATAAAGCCATCACTGCTGTCAGTCAAGGATCAAAGTTGGCCGAAGTTTTCAGAAGAAGTACAATGAAAGTTTTGGTAACAGGTTCAACAGGTTTTTTAGGCAAGAATATTAGTTATCTTCTTGAAAAATTTGGGCATGAAGTGATTTGTCCAAGGAGCCCAGGTTACTTAGACAATTGGGATATGTTGAAAGACTCATCTAGGACAATAGTATTCCAGAATGGCACCCCAGAGGTTATTGTCCATGCGGCGTGGGGTGTAGATAGGGCTGACTACCGAGAGTCAAAGACTAATTTTGAGTGGCGCGATGCAACTGTAATGCTGTATAGGGAAGCAGCTAAGCATGGAGTGCAACATTTTGTAGCATTAGGAACTTTTTCAGAAAATGAAGGAGATCTGATGTCGGGAGATGACCATGACAATTCACTCTATGCGGAATCGAAGAGGCAAACAAGGTCTGAGATTTTTGGGTTAGAGTCGCAGTTGAATGTTCCAGTTTCGTGGTTGAGAATCCAATACCCATATGGCTACTGGGATAGACCCAGCAGGCTAGTTTCAATGATTACGCAGAAATCAATTCTTAGAGAAGATTTTAGCCTAAATTCACCTCACTTAACTCTTGATTTCATACACTCAATGGATGTGGCTTCCGCGGTCCTAGAAACCATTGAGAATCGAATATTTGGAATTCTAGAAGTTAAATCTGGAGTGAAATATTCTTTGCAAGAAGTTAAATTCAAAATAGAAGACTTATTGGAAGCGGAAGCAGAAAAAGATATAGACGTAGATTCAATAATTGATCTCTTTAAAAATAAACGTAAAGAGAAAAACTGGACCTCATCTATATCACTCGAATTGGGCTTATCTGCAACAATCAGGGACCTAAAGAACCGTAGGCAACAAAATTGAAAATAGGTTATCAACCTTTTGGAAAAGAATGTAGACATCCCGCAGATTTGCGTCGATTTATCCCCTGGGTAGAAAGTATGCAATATGAATGGGAAGAAAGAAATTCAATTATTGGTTCAGAAGATTTTGATATCTTTTTGTTCCCATCAAATTCAAATTTGATAGAGATTAGTCGATTTGTACCAGAGGACCCTAAGAAAATTATGCAAATTGTTGATGGTTACTTAGGTGCAGACGAAGGATTTATGAGAAAAAAACTTAAAGGGATTATAAAGTATATTAGCGGGGAGATTAGCTACCCTGTATTTAATTATTCACAACTTTTGAAAAGAACCATCGCAAAAGTTGACTTACTAATTTGTGCAAGCCCAGAACAGCGAGCATACCTTAAGAAATACACTAAACGAATTTTTGTGATTCCTGATAACCATGCATTTCTAAAAGAGAAGCGGCTAAGCCATGTTAAAAGTCAAAGATTAGAAATGGTATGGGAAGGGATGGGAGTATCGCTTGGACACATTAAGTCTCTCGCCCCTGTATTCGAAGAATTACAGGAGAGCGGAATCGGCTGGAAATTGACAGTATTAAGCGATTTAGAATTCTACAAATTCGCCAACAAGTTCCTAAGGAAATCAGCAGCTAAGGAACTTCGCTGGTTATCCAAAAAATACCCAGAAAATATAGAAATTAGGCAATGGACGGAAGCCGCATTGGTAGAAGTTTCAGGATTCATAGACGTAGCGTTAATCCCCATAACAAAGGATGATCGCTTTGCGGCCTTGAAACACGAATGCAAAATGCTTATTTACTGGCAGCTTGGTATACCAACGATACAGTCCAACATTCAGTCGTACCGGAGAGTCGCAAGAGAAGCTGGATTAGAAGAATTATGTATCTCAAATGTGGATCAGTGGGGCTCGAATATAGTGAAATTCGAAGATAAGGCATGGCGTAGTCATGTTGTTAGTTTGCAAGATGACTATATTCAGAGAGAACACTCGCTGGAAATGCATATTCTGCGGTGGAATCAGGCCATTAGCACCATTGATGAAATCAGTGTCAATTAATTTCTAACTCTAATTCTCTATAAATATCTTCAATTATAGGTATCGCTCGCTCCAAACTATAGTATTCAACAGCAAAATTTCGACACCGCTCAGATAATTGCTGATCACATTTTAAATTCTGAATTTCCAAAGTAACTCTTTCAATCTCGGCATCTGTAATTTCCGCTACAGAAATTCCTACCTTATGTTTTGAAACTAGTTCGCCAAAGTCACCTTGGAGACTATTTACTACAACTGGCACTCCGCAAGCTAAAAATTCGGCAACTTTAGTTGCTGCAACAGATTTTAAAGCAATTCCGAAGTCGTTTCTCCAGATTGCCAAGCCTACATCACTATCATTTATGATGCGCGGCATATCGGCATGTTCTACCCTTAATACTATATCAACGTGGCTTAACTTCTCCCAGCTCATGTCATGACTCTTACCAAGAGCCACTGTCACTCTGATACTTGAATTATTTTTGAGATTACTCAGAATACGATTCATCAAGTCAATATCATATGCAGGACTCAAGGTACCTGCAATCAAAATTCTAATTGGAGAGTTACCCTTTTCATTATTTTCCATCGGTATAAATCTAGAAGCATCGACACAAGTTGAAACATGATGGAATTTACTTAGGGGTAGTGAGTATCTAGACATTAAGACTGGAATAACCGCCTGCGTGATAACAATAATTTTTCTAGATTTTCTTGCGATGACCCCTTCCATAAATGAGAAAAATACTGCTTGAAACTGGTGATAAAAAGATGTTGATAGCGACCGCCTATGATCTGCCATTAATGCACGGCAATCCCAAATTACTTTATTGGAGCCCCTTAAAACTGACGCAAATGCTGCGATGTCACTTCTTGCATGAACAATGCCTGAGGATGGAATGTGCTTGAAGAGTTTTACCAACCGAAATAGTCCTCCAAGTACGCCTTTTCTGCCAAATGGAATATAGTTCCACTTTATCCCGTAGTCCTTTAATTCATTTAACAAGTTGATTGGCGGAACATTCTTTTCAAAAGAGACTAGTGAAATTTCATTTGTGGCCGAGAGTTTTCTTATGTAGGACAACACTTGGCTTTGCCCAACTCCCTCTTGGATTGAGTCCAGTGTGATATATGAAATTTGTCTCAAGGGTAGTCCTTTCAGAGTTTAACTCTGCTCCAGAATAGCGTTAATTTGATTATTTAGACCAGTTCTGAAATCTGTTTGCGGAAAGTATTTGATTGATTTCCATGCTTCAAGACTAACTCCATGAGTTTCTCTTTGGTCCCCTTGCCGAGTCGGTTTATAACTCAGTCTAGCTTTTTTACCCAAAAGATCTTCAATATTCTTAAGTGCCTCATTAATAGAAATACTCTCGATCCCAGATATATTCAGGATATTTCCCACTTCCCCGAATTCAAGAGATTTAAATATTGCATTACAAATGTCCAATACATATGTGTTACTTCTACTTTGCTCACCATCTCCAAAAACCGTAATTTCCTCAGAATGAATAACTTTGCGTATAAAAATGTCGTAGGCCATATCAGGTCTTTGCCGTGGTCCATAAACAGAGAAGAATCTCAATATCTGTAACGGCAATCCAGAAGACCTCATGTAACTTTGTGCAATTAATTCAGCTGATAGCTTTGTTGCACCGTATGGACTAATTGGCTCAAGAGGAGAATTGGTTTGACCTGTCGCATGTAATCCGTACACAGATGAAGTACTGCCAAGTATGAAATTTTCTATTTTATTAACTTCGAGTGATTCAATCAAATTAATCGTTGCTTGTATATTATGTCTCACGTATAAAGATGGTTCTTGCCAACTTTTCATAAGGCCAGGCATGGCAGCCAAGTGAACAACTTGAGTGCAATCTTTAACAACTTTGGGGAATAAAGACGAACTCATATCAATTTCATGAAACTCAAAAAGTGGATGCTCTCTAAATTTGGAGATGTTTCTTTTTTTAGTGCTTGCGTTGTAAGACGCCTCCAAGAAACAGTCAATTCCTATAACACGAATCCCCCTATCTAAGGCCAACTCACAAAGATGAGATCCAATAAAACCTGCCGCACCTGTTATACATAAACTCATGGTTACATAATAATGATATCTTGAATAGAAACAAGAAACCCACTCAAATTAACCCTTCTAGCTTTGCTAATTGCCATTGGGGTGGTATTTTCGCGATATGGCAATTGACAGAGACACTTTAAAGTTCCTATTGCATTTGCAGCTGAGTCTGACAGGAAAACGAGTGCTCACAATAGGTCGATTGGAATGGTACGGAGGCAAATTAGGAATTGATGCATTGAACCGTAAGACCAAATCTAACCTAGTTCAGTCGAAATACGCAGAATTTGTGTTTAGTGCGCTTGGTTCAAATAGAATTGATTCACTTGACTATAGCGCTTATGAAGGTGCGTCAATTCAACATGATTTAAATTTTCCGGTTCCTGAAGAACTTCACAATCAATTTGACTTTATTCTAGATGCTGGATCATTGGAGCATATCTACAATTGTCAAGAGGCAATCCGCAGTTATATGAAAATGTGTACTGTTGGTGGATCATTAGTTTTGGTTTTACCAACAAATAACCAAATGGGCCACGGATTCTATCAGTTTTCACCAGAATTTTTTTATAGAACTCTTTGTGAAGATCAAGGATTTAAAGTTGTGGAAATGTTGTTACGAACTGGCAATGGTTTCGGAAAATGGTTTGAAATTAAAGACCCAAAAGTAATCGGTGCAAGGCACGAGATAAGAACATTCACTCGTACGATGCTGTTTATACATGCAGTTAAGATCAGTGAAAAAAGCAGATACATCCCTGTAATTCAATCTGATTATGAGAGTGCTACCGATATGGCAAAAATTAGCAAATGGGGGCAACGCTACTTGAGCTCGCCACCGGTGATTCAATTTTGGATACGACAATTAGTTTTAAAACCCAGATATCAAATCTTATCTATGATGCGGATGAAACGCATCCATCTTAAGTATTGAAATGAAGCGAGGAGTTTTTAGATGAGATTTTTCATTACAGGACATACAGGATTCAAAGGAGCATGGCTTGTTTTTCTCTTGAATAGATTAGGGCATGAGGTAGTTGGATTCAGCGATAAGGTCGAACCTGGCTCACTTTTTGGAACCACGAAGTGTGAAAACATCATGAGCAAAAATTATAGTGGCGATATTCGTGATATTCGGATACTGCAAAGGGCCCTTAGAGATTCAAAGCCTGATTTCTTGATTCACATGGCTGCACAATCTTTAGTCAGGCGTTCTTTTTTAGAGCCTGCAGATACCTTGGAGATAAATGTGGGGGGCACAGTAAATGTTCTTGCTGCTGCAAAAGAATTTCCTAGCATAACAGGGGCTTTGATTGTTACCACTGACAAAGTGTATGCACCCAATGAAACGAAAGCTCCCCACCGTGAAGATGATTCTCTTAAAGGTTTCGACCCTTACAGTTCCTCAAAGGTCCTAGCAGATCAATATGCACAAAGTTGGATCAAGCATGTAGGTTCTTTCCCAGTTGGTATAGCACGAGCGGGTAATGTAATCGGCGGAGGCGACATATGTGCGGATAGACTCGTTCCAGGAATATTCCGATCGATGGAAATGAATAGCGAGATAGAACTTAGATTTCCTAATGCCACTAGGCCTTGGCAACATGTGCTTGATTGTCTCATCGGGTATATTCGAATTTGTTCTTACCTATTTCAAACTCAAAAATCTGGAGTATGGAATATTGGCCCAGATCACAGGAATATTACTCAAGTAAGTGAGATGTGTGACAAATTGATTTCATTGAATAGTTCTAGTATCTCTTGGAAGGCGGTGGGAACTAATGTATTCCCTGAGAGTGATTATTTGTCACTTAATTCAGACAAAGCTAAAAACGAGTTGGGTTGGTCAAACTTGTTAGGGTTAGATGATACTTTAATTTGGACGTCAAATTGGTATAAAGAGATTACACTTGGTTTGAATTCAAATGAAATTGTATTGAATCAGATTAATCAGTACCTGAAGTTTATGAATAAGGAAGACTTCGATTTTGGAATGTAGGCTGCAATGCAGAAATTAGGAGATAAGAGATATGAAAGAGAAACTATAATATTTGTATTTTCAAACCTTCGGGAGATGGACTGGATTAGGGCAGTAATTAGCGACACGTCAATAAATTTTGATATTTCAATCGTGTCACTATATCCCAACGAGCAAGCGTGGGTAGCCAGACTAAAATCACCAAATGTCTTTGTTACCAATATTCAATTTAATAAGCCAAAGGATATTTTTAGAGTAGCGATTGGCTTGTTTAAAGATCTCGGTAGAAATAAGTCGAGATTAATTGTGGCGCACGGGTTCTATTCAAGCATTGCAGCAATTATTGCCGGAAAACTAAGGTTCAAAACGAGAATTGTAACGGTGCGGCATCATGGGAGAGGTCACTATGAGACTCCAGTTTTATACCGCTTGGACCGATTCATATCTCACTTTTCTCATAGAGTTGTTGCAATTTCAGAATTAACAAAGAAATTGTTGCTATCTGAAGGAGTTCCGACTGACAAAATAATTGTTATACCAAATGCGATTGATGTCTTGAAATTTAGCACTCCAGCCGGCAACCCTAGAGAGGTTGTCCTAGGTAATTTTGGATTTAATGATTCACACTTTGTTATTGGCGTTCTTTCCAGGTTCGTTGATTGGAAGGGAATCAGATACTCGCTAGAGGCATTCAGCCGAATTCTAGAAACAAACCCAGAGGCAAGGTTGGTTTTGGTGAATTCAAATGCAAAGAATGATCTCCTGGATGGAATGATTGAGAAAATTGGCCACAGGTACATATTTAAAATAGATGAGGTCGAAGATATTCCAGCTTTCTATAGTAGTTTAGACGTTTTTGTTCATACTCCAATTTCATTTGATGCCGAGCCGTTTGGACTCGTCTATTTGGAGGGTTTAGCTTCTGGAACTAATTGCATCTTTACATTATCTGGCGTGGCACTTGATTTAGAGCAGCTTGAGCGTTTTGCTTGGCTGGTTGATTACAATAGCGCAAAAGAGATTGAAAATTCAATCAACTTAGTCATTCAAGGTGAATCTAGAGAAAAGATTCCTGCTGACTATTTATCGGACTTTACAATTGAATCCTACCTTAGACAATTTCGTGAATTTATCAACAATGTGTTATAAATTTAAGCGCGCAAAATGATTTATGTTTAGACTTAGATACTTTCCTATTTATAAATAATCAGTGGCTTGCAGTAATTCATATGAACTTTACTGAGTCTATTTTTGAATTTGACTACATTTCTGCAATATTTAGTGAACGAATTTTTAAATTGGGCGTAAGTCAAGTTTTCTTTGAGAACCCGTAACTGGGTTTTGTTGTGGAAAGTCGTTAAGAAAATTTACTCATTTCAAGGAGATATAAACTCGAGAAAAGTGTGGCTTGGGCCGGGATCGAACCGGCGACCTAACGATTTTCAGTCG
>Ga0070374_10000418_pt1 | contig 17194 bp, 10 predicted proteins | sample LauGreSuBDMM15SN_2_FD_66374 | JGI IMG/M metagenome (GOLD analysis project Ga0070374, IMG submission 66374) | Freshwater lake microbial communities from Lake Michigan, USA - Su13.BD.MM15.SN (version 4) (version 4) | ecosystem: Environmental > Aquatic > Freshwater > Lake | place: Lake Michigan...
GGGTAGGGCGAGCACTTCGGCGACCTGCTGGGCCTCCTTGAGGTTGAGACCGAGGGTAACCTCACCGTAGGCACTGAAGCGGGCAATCAAGTGGAGAACGTCGCGCAAATCGGAGCGGGTGCGTTTTTCCGGGTCGGCAAGATCGAAGAAAAACAGGCGCGGCGGCAGCCCGGGTGCGCGGGCTGGTAACGCGGGTAGAACCTGCTCCACCAGCTTGGTGAAGATGGCGGACATGTTGGGAATCATGGTCCAGTTCACCAGCGCCACCAGATCGGCGGAGGCGAGCGCGGCGCGAAATCGGTCGGCGCCCATCACTTCGTCGATTTTCGGCAGCGTGATTGTGTCCAGGCTGCGGAGCTGCCCCAGCATCAGTTTACCGTCCTGAAACTCCACGGCGATAGTGGTTGCGGGGGCGGCGAGCGATACGACCTCGGCACGGCTGGCGAAGGATTGGAAAACCGGGTGTATTGAGGGATGCCCGAGTGCGCCGACGTAGGTGATCCTGGTTCCGCCGGCGAGCAGGGCGGCGGCCATGATGGGGCCGTTGCCGCCGAGTTTGTCCATGAGCGGGTAGAATTCGAGGTTGGTGCTCTTTCCGGCAGCTCCGGCGATGCGGGAGGCGAATTCAGGGATGCTCGTAATGGGGGTGAAGGCATCGCCTTGCGCCGTGCGTTGCGCCACCGGCGTCACGATTGTGTCCACGAACCCGTCGAGACCAACCAGGGCGGCTTTGGCGGGGGCATGGTGGGCGACGGTGCGGAGGGCTGAGAGTGCCCGGGTTTTGAACGATGGCATGTAGGGGATTTTAGGGTGGCGAGCTAGCCGTCGGATCACGCGCGGGCCAAACCGCAAATGCCGCAGGACGCGTTGTGAACCGATTCAATAAATTCAGAATCGCTGGATGAACGAGTGATCGTAACTTGTGGGATAGTGCCGGCCTCTCCGGGTCCGGCGAATGGCACCGGAGTTTCACATTTGCTGGAACCGCCCGTGACGGAAAACGGCTATTTGATTTGAGCTTCGAACGCAGTGCGCAGTGTTACCGGACCGAATAGTCCCGATGGCAGCAGCCCGTCCTTTGCCGCGCCGGCGCGGTATTGTTCGACGGCTCCGAACATCAGAAGGTGGCGGTCCTTCGCTGGGAGTGCGAAATCGCCGGTGATGCGGTTGACCAGCAGATTTGTAACCCGCACCACCAGCTCGTTTCCACCCGTCTTTAATGCCGCTGTGATATCGAGCCGGTAGGGCGGTTTCCAAAGCAAACCGACCTTTTTTCCGTTCAGAGTGACCTCCGCGATGTTTTTCAATTCGCCGAGATCGAGGTCCGCACGGGCAGAAGGACCGGTCCAGTTGAAATGCTTCCGATAAGTCACGGCGCCCGAGTAACACTTGAGTTCATCTTCGGGCAGCGTCGTCCAGGAAACCAGTGTCTCAAAAGTCTCGTTCCGCCCCAGACCCTCAAAGGTCAATTCCCAGCTTTTGGATAAATCCAGCGCCGGCGGCGGAGACGGCACGTCCACGTTGTGTGTATTTCCTGACTCCGACCTGAGTTCGTATTTACCGGCGCTCCACGCGATGAGCCGTGACTTGTGTGTTGATCGAACGATTTCGAAATCATGCGAAATTCCAACAGGCTTTCCATCCTTGCTGATTGAACTCCAGTGCTCCGGGGCAGCTGATTTGCGCAACACCACGAACACCGAGCCACGCGGATCAAGCTGCATCGGCAGCTCTACCGTTCCGGCTTCATTTCGATAAATTGATGCAACTTTTCGCAGTCCCGTTGCCGGGTCCCAAAGTTCGGGAACGGTGCCGGCGGGCGCCCGGAATTTGCCGGTGAAATTTACTTCCTTTTTCGCCTGATTCGAGAGGAAGAACCAGTCGGCGTTTTCCGTGCGCCGCTGAATGAAAAGGATCGCCGCTCCATTGGCGGTAAATGCCGGCGGGCAAGACACGGAGGCCAGCACCTCGGCAAGTGGCTTGCCCCAGATCACGCGTCCGCGGCCAGATGTGTTTTCGCCTGAAGCGGTGTCCGCCTTACCCCAGAGTTCGTCGGAGAGACTCTGAACCTCACGGTCCGCGTTTTCATGATCGGAAAGCGAAGGGCTGTAGCGTGGTTTCGGGCCCAATACAGTTGCCCCGTCATGCACGAGATCGCGAAGATGCCGGAGCATGACCGGTGTCATGGCGCGTTGTGCCGGAGGCAAGGTGAGCACGGCGTAGCTGCCGCCGCCCGGCAGTGACACGCGACCGTCCTTCACGGTGGCTTTTAAGAGAGTCTCCGCATTGCAGGCGTCGTAGTCGTAGTTGTCGGGGATTTTGGGCTCCATGAATTCGCGTTGGGGAACCATGGCGGGGGCGCCTTCGCCGATGAAACAACAGATGTCAGCCACCGGCCGGCCCTGCTGCAGCATAGCCGAACAACGCGCCAAATAATCGGTCCAGAATCGCGATTGCTCAAACCAGGTTGTGCGGCGGTTGAAGTCGAAGGCGTGCAGGCGCACCACTACCGGTTTGCCGTCCACCTCTTCCAAGGGCTGAGTCATAAAAAGATGAATCACATTCCGGTTGAGCCCGTCGCAAAATGCGCGGTCGCCGAACGCCTTGATGTCGAATGGATCGAGCACGAAGGGGCGACTGTAACCGGTAAAGGACTCGGCGGCCACAATTGGACGGCCGTAGATGTGCGCGGCGGAGGCCGTTTGCCGTATCGTTTCGCATTCGGGGCCCGGCCAGCACCCGCGTCCCTGGTCATCAACGGCGACGCCGGGCCGGTAAATACCCGACCAGAATTCTCCCATCGGAATATCGGTCCGCCCCAGCTGCGCCAGTGCGTCGAAGCAGTAGGGCTCGGGTCCGGCGGCCTCGCTTTCGAACTTAAGGCCGCGTTCGTGGCAGAGCTCCTGTGCCATCTCCCAGTGCGTGATGTAGAGATCGGCAATTGTTCGGCGGTAGTCCCAAAGGAAGCGTTCGCTGGCGCCCTGGCTCTGCACCACGCGGCCCGCCAGCACGGGTATCCAGGGCATCGGATCGTAGCCGCGCCGTTTCTTAAACTCCGCAGGGAAAGATGCGGTCCAACGATTGTAGGGCATTTCAAAACTGTCCTCGTGCAAGGCGGACAGGGCCGAGTCTTTGTCGTGCCCGATGGCCTTTAGAACCGGGTCGAGTCCCGTGGTGAAATGCGTTTTTATGGCCTCGCTATTCAAGTAATCAACGTGGCGGCTTCCTTGAGCGAGCCCGACCGTGGACCTCCAGCCCAGACTGGTCCGCCCAAAACGCAGAATTTCCCATTCGTCGTCGGTCGCGCCTTCTGCGGTCGAGTTTGATGCAGGTGGATCCCAACGCAGTCGGCCGTGTTCGTCCATGCATGATGTCAGGTCCACCACCTGTGGGGTATTTGAAAGGTCCGGCATCGCGCCGCCTTCGAGATCTCCCGCTTCGGACATGGCCAGCAGTCCGTCTCTGCGTTGGCGGGTATTTGCGATTTGCTGGGCGAACCGATTATACGGCAGCAAGGCTCCCTGGCCATTTTCGCTCGGTGCCAAGAGACGCAACTCCGCCACGCCGATACGACCGTCCTTTGATTGCGAGGCAGGGAATGCAACGCGGAACCAGCGGCCTTTCACTTCTGGAATCGTTAACGTGAAGGGCTGGTTTGGCTCCATATCCTGCCTGACCAGGCTGCGATAGGTCTTACCGTCATCGGAAACCTGCAAATCCACGACGGCTGGCGTCCATCCATTGCGAGGAGCAACGAATACTCCTGCGGTGGCAAAGGGCTCAGGAAAAGTCACATCAATATACTCGCCGCCGGAACGACCCGCCGATGAGGACCAGAGGGTGCTCGCATCGCCATCGAGAAGGTATTGCGGCTCGAAATAGTAACGATCCTCCATACTCGACACCTTGAGTGTCGGCGAGGCGTCGCACATCCGGGTTGGTCTTTGCTTCGAGGTTTTTGACACCGGGTAGGCTATCACCGACACATCCCGGTAGAAATTTTCCCGGGTTTCCGGTTGGGGAAGAACCACGTCAATGCGCGAACCGCCTTTCACGCGGATGCCCGAGTTGACGATTATCTGTCCCGAGTTTTCCATATCGATCCACGGTCCGGCACACCCGGTCGAGCCGCCCGTGTAGTTGATGATGAATTCCAGCCCTAGTCGCTTGGCTTCCGAGTCCGCAAAGCGGAGCATGTCATTCCATTCCGGACTCCACTGCGATTTGGGCGGACCGAAAACCGCCGAGGGCAGCAGCTGTTCATCGCAGTGATAGAGCGTCATTCCGCCGATCCCCTTCGTTTTGAGCGCCTCCAGATCACGGGTGATGCTTTCTTTCGAAACGCGCCCCATCCACCACCAGTAGACCCAAGGCCGGGCGGCGGCCGGCGGATTTTGAAATGTTTCCGCAAGGGTATCGTTTGGGACGGGCGCTGCATGAGAAGCCGCAGTGGCCAAAATCAGCAGCAAGGTAGCCGAGAGGATTTTATGCATAAATTCAATGATAGGGGGTGTGCAAAGGGGCGAAAACTACATTCGAAATTGACGGTCATTGACAACATTTATTAAAACGTTTAATCAAACGGGTTTTAATTGTGCCATTTCAAAAGCCACTTCCACCTGACACGCCTGCTTGTATCGCAAACCAGCCGCTGGGCTTACACCGTCCTGAAGCGGTGATTCATTTTTCTGTATTATCCATTAGATTGGAACGCGTTGTGTTGTGGTTATGCGTGTTATGTCCGTTGCTTTTTGGTCCGGTGGATGTCGGCGCAGCGGATGCTCCGGTGTCTTTGGCCGTGCTGCGTGGCATCGACAATGACTGGACGTGCCTGCTCAAAAATGACCGGGCCGAGTCGGGCGCGGGGCACCACCACCCTGACGCACTTAATCTCATTCTCTTTGCCAACGGCGAGGACGTGTTTCCAGGCACGGGGACTACCGGTTATTCGCATTACTCCTACCGCCAATGGTGTTCCCAGACTGTTTCCCACAATACCGTTACCCTCAATACCCGTTCCCAGCGTATCGATTCCACGGACAAGATCATGGAAATCGGTCTCTCAGCATTCGGCATCTCCATGGTTCAATCCTCTGCAGCTGATCTTCAGGGGGGCCGGAAGCAGACCGAAAGCCCCGCCCGGTTGCGCCGGACGGTGGTAATGACAACGCACGGCATCGTTGATATTTTCCGCGCGGAAATAGATTCGAGCCGAGCTGTGCGTGTCGCGGGCCAAGCGCCGACCAATCTCCTCGATTGGGCTTTGCACCTTCGGGGCGATCTGACCCTGGATTGCATCCTGAAACCAAGTTCCAACACGCTCATTTCCAAGGACCGACTTGAGGCTATCCCCAAGGGAACCAATGTTCCCCACCAAGGCTACAAATACATCACTGAACTTCAGCAGGTCATTCCGGGTTCGGCGCCAATCCATGGAAGGCTGATTCAGCCGGCGGGCGGGAAGGTCGATCTCTGGCTTTCGCCTTCGCCCGGATCATCGAAGGTTTACCAGGCACTGGGGCTGGGGCTCGAAACCGACGTGGATAAAAACCTTCCGATGCTCATCCAGCGGCGTGATGCCAATGACACGGTTTTTGCGGCTGTATATGCTCCTTTCAGAGATCAGCCAGTCGTGCAGTCGGTCGTGTTTTCGAAACTGTCTAAAGAGGGTGAGGACGCAGCTGTAGAACTCATTCACGTGAACGGTAAAGACCTTGTCCTCAGCATGCCAAGGACTGGGAAACTTAGTGCGTCGGGGGCGACCTTGGAAGGCACACTTGGTTGCCGCAGCGCCTTGGGTGGAGGCTCCACGCTGCTCGCGCTTGTTGGCAAAACATGGGATGACGGGGATATCCTCGTGTCTTTGTCCGAAGACGGAGCTATCGTCATTACGGCAGGTCTTTCGGGTATCAGCGTTCACAACGGCGCCGATCATCCCGTGGCGGGCACGATCGAAATCAAGAGTCTGAAGCTCAAAGAATCTTTCGCTCTCGATGCCGGTGAAACTCAGCCGCGAACATCTACCCCTTTCCCGTAAAACTTTCCTTTTCGGCACGACGGTTGGAGGTCCGAACACTTAGTGAGAATTATGAAATCTAAATTCGTTACCAAATTCACGCTCATTGCCTGCATGACTTGCTGGCTCTCAAGCTCCAAATCCAGCGCCCAAGTTGCATCTCAGGAAAACTATTTATCCCCGGTGGTTTTGATGCTGGAAACAAAGTGGCCCAAAAACCGCGCGGTGAACGTCGTCTGCCACGGCCACAGCGTGCCGGCCGGTTATTTTAAAACCCCCGTCACTGACTCACTACACGCTTACCCAAACTTGCTGCGCGTGGCGCTGGCCGAAAAATACGATAATGCGGTCATTAACATCATCGTCACCGCCATTGGCGGTGAGGCCTCGAACCGGGGCGCCGCTCGTTTCGACTTGGATGTGCTGGCACTCAAGCCGGATGTCGTGCTGATCGACTATGCGTTAAACGACAGAGGCATGGATCTGGCGCAGGCGCGGAAAAACTGGGTGAGCATGATTGAAAAGGCACAAGCCGCCGGCGCGAAAGTTATTCTGCTAACGCCTACGCCGGACCAGAAATCCAAGCTCGACGACCCGGCCGATCCTTTGAATTTGCACGCCGAACAGATCCGCCAACTGGCTGCGGAGTATCATGTTGGCCTGGTGGATTCACTTGCTCTCTTCAAAATGCAGATGGCGCAAGGCAAGGCTCTCGTGGATTTTATGTCGCAATCGAATCACCCAAACTCACGTGGGCATGAGATTGTAGCACAAGAGTTGATCGAGTGGTTTCAGGTGAAGGAATAATCGAATAGAATAATCAGCTTATTTTCTGATGATATTGCCGTCATGTTGGGGCAGCCGTCTTTTTCCCGCAATTCGCCCTCTTTCGGATTCAGGGTTGCATCACATGATTTGATGTATCGATTAACCAAAGTCAGTTGCCCTCACATTCCGAACCCCGATTTGATGTCTCCATCTGGTTACCTCCCTACATGCCTGTTTCTCGCTTCGATGCTTGCCGCACCCGGTCTGGCTGCTGCGACTCGGTCTGATCCTTGGGCTGATGCACGGAACCTGAATTTCACCGCCGCAGGCGCTGGCATTGCACCGTTGCATCAAGCCGCACCAAACGACGCCCGCCTTGCCGTCGCTTACGCCGCTGCGCTACTCGCACGCCAGCCCAGAACCGAGGCCAACATTGACGAAGCCCGCGCATTGCTCGAACGCACCGCCCAGTTTAACCCTACTGCGCCGTCCCCGGCCGATACCGATCAACGCATCCTCGCCGCCTACCTAGTAGCTCGCATTGACCACGATCACTTTGAGACCCCTCGTCTCGACATCGCCCGGTCCGGCTACGAGGCCTTACGTGTTGCGCATCCCGGCCACGCGCTTGCCGATCAGGCCGCTTTGCAACTGGGATACATGCTCGCCTACCAGACCGCCGGTCTCTCGCCCGCCGACACCATTGCCCCCGTCGAGGCATTACTTACCTCCGTCCGTTCTGAGAACCCCCGTCGCGAGCTCCATCTAATGCTGGCCCGCATTCAAGTGCGCACGCTGCACAATGACGCCGCCGCTTTGGCGCACTTCCAAGCCGCCCGTGTGATCGGCTGCTTGGCGACTAATCGCGACAATGAACTCGATCTGACCATCGGCACGCTTGCCGCGAGACTCGGGCAGGGTGACCTCGCCGCGAGGCACTATCTCGCCTTCGCCGAAGCCAATCCGCAGGAGGTGCGCACCCAAACTGTCCGCCGCCTCGCCGCCGAGGCCCTTGCCGCCACCGGCAGCTCCACCAAATGACGCGCGCGCCTTTCCGCTCTCTTGTGCCTCACCTGGTGCTGGGCTTGGTTTTCGCCTGGTCCTGCTGGCACGTCGCCTCCATTCGCCGTGTCGCGGTCGACACGGACAAGGTCACGCTCCGGATCGGCCATTGGATGCTTCATGCCGGCATGAGGGAATCCTTCGATCTTGCCATAACGGATTACCAAAAGCTCCACCCCGACGTATCCATCGAACAGATACCGGTTCCGATCCGTTCCTACGCCATGTGGCTGCGAACCCGTCTCGTCGGCGAGACCGCTCCCGATATAACCGGCCTCGCCGCCGTCGGAGAAGAAATCGCCGGCCGCTATTACCTCCCGCTCGACGCCTACGCGAGCCAGCCGAATCCCTACAATTCAGGCACTCCGCTCGAAGGGGTTCCGTGGCGCGACACTTTTGTGGATGGCCTTGAGTCCGTGCGTAACCTGCTCGGCCCGGTCTCGGGCGAACTCTACGGGGTGAATCTCCAGATCAACACCCTGCGGCTCTATTTTAACCGCAACCTGCTGCGTGCCGTGACGGGTAGCGACGCGCCGCCCGTCACTTTTGCCGAGTTACGCGCCCTCGGCGACCAGATCGCCGCCTACAATGCCCGCACAGGCGCCAAACTCGTTCCCATCGCTTCATGCGGCCCCTATTCCCGTTATCTTTTCAACACCCTCGTTCCGTCCCAAACCCAGCGTTTCGCGGTCGAGTCCAGTCCGTCGCTCAACCTCTCGGTATCGCCGCAGGACATGGCCACCGCATTTCTTCGCGGGGAATGGTCCTACGCCACGCCGGCTTTTCGTAGCGGACTGGAGCTCATGCGCGAGGTCACTTCGCTCATGCCGCCGGGTTTCTCCCAACTTGAGCGCGACGACGCTCTCTTCGCCTACCTTCAACAGCAGGCCGTGATGTTTTACGCCGGGAGTTGGGACTACGGCGTGCTGGTGCGCGACGGCCCTTTCCAGACCGGAGTCACCAGTCTGCCCCTGCCGGATAGGGATGATCCAAAGTATGGTCGCTTCGTGCTCGGTCCCATTTCCGAGGCCGCCGGCAGCCCCGAAGCCATCCTCGGTATCACCCGCACCAGCCGTCATCCCGAGGTCGCGCTCGATTTCCTGCGCTTCCTCTCCAGCCGGCGCATCGCCACCACATTCTCCCGCGAGAGCCACCGTATTTCGTCGGTCGTCGGAACGCCGCCTCCGCCCGATGCCCCCGGACTCGCCCCTGTCTTGAACGGCGAGGTCAACGGCTTCGGCATCGATTTCACTTATCTCGCCGGAGGCAATACCAACCGCGCTTTTCAAAACAATCTTCATCGCGCGCTCGGTCCGAAGGGGGACTTGGACGACTTCATTAAAGCCGTTGAAACCACCATGCCTGAAAACCTTCGCCGCGACCTAGCCCAGGCCGCCTTCGGGCAGCAGCGTGAGATCCGTCGCCTTGATTCCCAGCTCGCTTTCGCACTGACCCGATCCGACCCCAAACCTTCCGAGTGGAGCCGTCTCGCCGAGGCGCAGAGCATCCGCCAGCAGGAGCGGCTGCCGATCGTGCAGGAGTTCTTCCCCTGAGCACTGGCCAACCCGCGCCCCCAAACTCTAGCCCCTTTATATTCCCGTGGCCCAACCCCTTTCCCGCCAAAAGGCGCTTCGCGAATGGAAGCTCTACTTCTTCATTCTACCGTCGCTGCTGTTCATCGGCGTCTTCTCCTACTTCCCCGCCGGCAGCGCGATCTACCACAGTTTCTTCGACTGGCAGGGTGGCGATAACAAGCAGCTTATCGGTTTCGAAAATTTCTCCCGCGCGCTTCACGACCCGGTGCTCTGGAACTCCTTCGGCACCGTCTCGGTGCTCATCGTTTTCAATCTCTTCAAGATGATCCCTGCCATCCTCATGGCCGTGCTCATCCACCGGCTCAAAAGCGACCGCGCCCAATACGGCTACCGCGTGCTGCTCGTCGTGCCCATGATCGTGCCCGGGCTGGTGACGCTTTTCATCTGGAAGTTTTTCTTCGATCCCAATCTCGGCGTGCTGAACAACGTCCTCGATTTCACCGGCCTCAAAACCATGCTCGTCCACCTCGACAAGTTTTTCGGCTGGGATGTTTTCTTCGCCAACGCCCCCATCGGCTGGCTCTCGCAACCCGCCTTGATCCTGCCCTCGCTCTTCCTCTGGGGCTTCCCGTGGATCGGCGCCGTCGGCGTGCTTATCTACCTAGCCGGCCTGCAATCCATCGGGCAGGAGGTTTACGAAGCGGCCGAGCTCGACGGCGTCGGGCCGTTTCAAAAATTCCTCTACATCGAGCTTCCGCTCATCCTGACCCAGGTGCGCCTCTCCCTCGTGTTGTTGATCATCGGCACTCTGAAAGACTACGGCCTGCAACTGGTGCTCCTCGGCGACACCGGCGGCCCCGGCGGACGCGGCATGGTGCCCGGGCTCTGGATGTATAACCGAGCTTTCATCGCCGGCGAGTTCGGCTATGCCTGCGCCATCGGCATGGTGCTGTTCCTGTTCATCCTCGGCCTGACCTACCTGAACAACAAATACGTGAGGGTGGACAAATGAGCGCCGCCCTCAAAGACGCCGTCGGCTCCCGACGCAATCGCGACTGGCCCAAGCATCTCGTGCTGATCGCCATCCTCTGCATCGAATTGTTTCCGCTCTACATGATGCTCCAGGTCTCGCTGAAGGACAACGCGAGCTTCATCCAGAATCCGTGGCTCCCGCAGCCGCCCTATGCGGTGACCGAGGTGCGCCGCGCGCCTGTCGCCGGCCAACCCGACCTCGTCAACATCCGCACCGCCACCTGGACGGAGGTCATGGACGGTATCACGCCCGCCCTCGTTCCGGATCCCGCGTTGATCTCGGCGGAGAAACATTTCGACCTCGGCGTCTATCGCGTCGGCAACCTGGTGAAGGGTGTGAAGATCGTCGGCCCCTACATCGCCAACACCGTATTTGTCGCCCTCTCCGGCACCTTCCTCTCGCTCAGCCTCGCCATTCTTGGCGCGTATTTCTTTGCCCGATACAAGATGCCCTTCGCCGGCGTGCTCTGGGGAGCGTTCATGCTGCTCATGTTGCTCCCCGGAGTGGCCAACATCGTCCCGCTTTTCACCCTCTTAAAAGACCTCGGCCTGCTCAACACGCTCTCCGCCCTCATCATCGTGGGTATCGCCGGCGGGCAGGTGTTTAACATTTTTGTCCTGCGCAACTTTATCGAGGACTTGCCCAAGGACCTGTTCGAGGCGGCGGAGATGGACGGCGCCAGCCACCTGCAGCAGATCAAAACCGTCGTGCTCCCGCTCGCCGCGCCCATCATCGGCACCCTCGCCATCCTCGCCTTCCTCGGCAAGTGGAACGATTTCCTCCTGCCCCTGATCGTGCTGCGCGACAAAGAGCTTTTCACCCTCGGCGTCGGTCTCATCTACCTCGACGGCGAATACGTGAAACAATGGGGCCAGATCATGGCCGCCTACTTCATCGCCTCGATCCCGCTCATCATCATTTTCCTCTTCTGCATGCGCCTTTTCGTTCGTGGCCTCTCCGCTGGCGCGGTCAAGGGATAGCCGCTGGCAGGGTTTGCCACTGCGGTTCGCGGCAGCGGCCATCTCAGCGAATTACAGGTCCACTTGACGAACCGGGATCGGGATCGGCCTTCGCCTCAAGGTTTCTCGGCTGGAGTCTTTGGTTTCGGCCGGCTGGCACTGATCTCGCGGAGCCACTCGGCCCAGCGGTCGTCCACCTCGGCGATGAGGGGCTTCGGCGACCAGTCGTCGTTATACAAGGCGAATGTGTCCTTCGACGAGGGAGCTACGTTAACGAATTCGAAGCCGTAGCCGGTGCCCTGCGCGAGGGCGTTGCGCAGCATGGGGGCAACCTCGGTGGGGCGGTAGTCAGAGCCGTTGATGGTCATGTGCTCGGTGACCGCCCAAGGGCGGCCGGTGGCTTTCATGACTTGGTAAACCGTGTCGTAGGCGATCTGGTTGGGGGAGCGTGAGCCCAGGTGCCAGTGCCAGTTGACCTGAATGATATTCACGCCTTCGAGGGCGGTGAGGAAACGCACGGAATCGCCGTTGCGCTTGGCCATGTCGCGGCCGCCGGTTTCGAGATAATCCACCGCGATGAGGGCGTCGGGCCCCACGACGGAGCGAAAGGCGGCGATGTCCTGGTTGACCCAACTGGCCAGACTCTCGGCGCGGAAACGCTGCCAGACGGGGTGAAGGCGAAAGCTGTCCGGTATCGGAAAGGTGTCGGGCCAGGCGGGCGCGTCGGGAACGTGTTTACTCCACGCGATGTAGGCGGCGCGGGCGGAGACGCTGTAATCTATGTCGCGTTCGCCCATGAACTGGGGCTCGACGGTGGTTTCGTAGTGGAGGATGAGCCTATGCGGGAGCGCGGAGACAAGATTTCGAATGAAGGAGTGGACGGCTTCGCGATAGCCGGGGTGCAGGATACTGGGGACGATGCTATTGAAGCCGTATTCGGTATCGCGCACCGGTTTGCCGTCGTGGTCGATGGCGACGGCTTCGGGGAAGCGTTTCCAGAAATCTTCGGTCAAGGCGCCTCCGCCGACGCCGTAGGTCTCGACTGACAGACAAGGAAACATGCCGGCGGCAGCGATGGCCTCGATCAACTCCGCAAGGGGTCGGAGATCGCCATCAATGACACCGTCGCCGTCCTTGTCGAAATGGTGCCAATAGCAGTTCATTTCGAGGGTGTTGTAGCCTTTGGCCTTTAGAATGGGCAGGGCCTCGCGGAGGCGTTTGCAGGCAGAGGCGTTGGCGAAGTCCAAGAGGGGTTTGCCGATCTTGAGAAAGGTCCACTGGTCGTTGACGTAGAGACGACCCTCGCGGAGCACTCGGGTCCCGACAGCGAGCGTTGGGGGCGCGTCTGCGCCAAGGGCGAGACTGGACGCGAGAAGGGCAATGCCGGCAGTTAAAGACGAAGAGTGGAGGTTCATAGTCAGGGTTCTCAGTGAACAGGGGTTAAGGGGCCGCTTTGGTTGGTTGGCTTTGACGCCCGCTGATTTTCAGTTTTGACGAAGCATTTGATAAATCGATTAAATTAATGAAGCCTCATCGTTCAGTTACCACCTATTTTATGGCCATAACCCCATTCGCGCTCGACGAGATCAACGTGTTTCAAGGCACCGACAGCTCGTCGGATTTCTCCAACGGCAATACCTTGCCGCTCGTGGCCCTGCCGCGCGGACTGACCCATTGGGCACTTCAGACCAACGATGCTTCGACCTTTTTCTACAGCTGGTCGGAGCGGCGGATTCAGGGGGTGCGGGCCACGCACCAGCCCTCGCCCTGGATGGGCGACTACGGCGCCGCGCTGTTTCTGCCCGTGCTCGCCGACCATGGTCGCAACTTGGGCGAGACGGCCGCTTTTGTCTGCCGAGACGCGATGCGCGCTAATCCTGCACGCCTCGATCTTACTTTCGCACACACCGGCATTCAACTGGCGCTGGTGCCGACGGCGGCCGGGGCGCGGATGCGTTTTGATTATCCGGCCCCGACCGGAGCGCGGGTCATCGTTTATCTTCACGAGGGAGAAATCAACGCACGGGCAGGGGCGCGGCGCGTAGCGTTTACCTCCCGGACGACGCGGCCTGATGGTGACGTAGATTGTCACTACGAGTTGATTTTCACTGCGCCTCTTCGGTCGCTGCACGAACTGCCCGACTACGGCGCTCCCCGAAAGGGTGCCCGTGCTTACGCGCTGGCTTTTGGCCGCCTGCCCGCTGGCCGGCTGGAATGCACGGTAGGCACCTCCTTCATCTCGCCCGCGCAAGCCCGGGTGGCGGCGGACCGCGAAGCGGGTGTGAGCCTGGCAGCGCTGACCTCTCGCGCGAGTGCCGCGTGGGAACACGAACTTGCCGGGCTCGCGGTGGATTGCGACGACGCTGATCGCCGCCGCACCATCGCCAGCGCGCTCTATCGAGCCGGACTTTTCCCGCGCCGCTGGGCCGAGCGCGACGCGCGTGGGCGGGAGGTTCACGCCAGCCCGTTCGGCGTGCCTGGCGCCCACCCCGGAGCGCTGGCGGTGGACGTGGGATTTTGGGATGTGTATCGCACGCTTTTCCCCTGGTTTTCCCTGACCCGGCCGAAGCTTACGGGCGACATGATCGCAGGCTTTCTACGACTCGCCGATGCCGCCGGTGGTTGGCTGCCGCAATGGCCCAGTCCGGGGCACCGGCGTTGCATGACTGGAACGCACAGCGACCTCGTGCTCGGCGACGCTATTGTGAAAGGCCTGCCCGGTTTTGACCCCGCCGCGGCCTACGAAATCATACGGCGACACGCCCTGGAAATCCCGCCTGCCGATCTACCTGTCGGCCGCGTGGGGCTCGCGGATTATCTCCGACTCGGCTACATGCCCGTCGAGGCCGGCGGTCACTCGGCCGCCATCACACTCGACTACGCGCTGGATGATTTCGCGGCGGCGCAGGCGGCCCGGAAACTCGGACATACCGCCGATGCGGCGTGTTTCTCCGCACGGGCCGGCAACTATCGGCACCTCTTTGATTCAAAGACCGGCTTTTTCCGGGCCCGCCACCGGGATGGAGCCTGGCGCACGCCCTTCGACGAGTTTAACTGGGGCGAAGAGTATATCGAGGGCAGTGCGTGGCAGTATCGCTGGAGTGTGCCTCATGATCCGGACGGGCTGGCGGCGCTTTATGGCGGTCGGCGGCGCTTCGTGAGCGCATTGGAGAAAATGTTCACGACTCCACCGCACTTCCGCACCGGGACTTATGGAAAAGAAATCCATGAGATGCTGGAAATGGCGGACGCAGGCTTCGGCCAATACGCGCACTCCAATCAACCCGTCCATCACGCCATCTATCTCTTCGCGGCGGCGGGCCGCTTTGACCTTACGGAACACTGGCAGGCGCAAGTCTGTGACCGACTCTATAGCGCCGCCCCCGACGGATTGCCGGGTGACGACGACAATGGCGAGATGAGCGCCTGGTATTTGTTGGCCACCGTCGGCCTGTTTCAACCCGCTCCTGCCCGCGACGAGTACATGCTTACGTGCCCTGCAGTGCGCGCTGCATCCTTGCGGGTTGGGGATGATCACACTTTGGAAATCGTGCGTCTAAATCGTCCCGGAGCGCCCGTGCGTGAAGTGCTTCATCAGCGTCACGTCGTGCCCACCCGCCGGCTTACCCACGCCCAGTTAACGAGTGGCGGTCGCCTTGAGTTCCGTTGAAAAACACCGAATCGGGGACCGGCTCGACCCGATTCGGAGTTAGACGCGCAACCCGGCGATCAGGTTTAAGCAGCCGTCAGGGTATCGACGCACAGAAATGGAACGGGACACAAAAAACCATGCGCTTTCGACGCATGGTATTGGGTTTCGCCGCCGGTTCCGCGCTTACTTATTTGTAGGTGAAATAGCGCCAGTTGGTTCCGTCTTTGGTGTTTAAACTAGTGTAGGTCAGCGCTTCGACATGTCCGTCGAACATACAGACATTGGCTTTGGTGTTACCGTTATGTCGTGCTCCGGGAATATGGTTGCCGGAGAGCAGGGTGACTACGAATCCAGCCCCGGTGGGCACCGGGATTTCATACCAACCATAGCTGAAGTCATCCGCAGCCTTCGGGAAGGCGGAAACTTCACCAATCATCCATGTGCGGGAGGGGGATGGGATGGCGTTGAGGGTATATTTTTGATTCTCGACGCAGACTCCGTAGGAGGTGGGCGACCCGGTGCGATTTTCGGCGACGGTCTCAGGGCAATACCAGAAGCCGTCGTCCTTTTTATTGACGTCATACTTGGGCAGCAAACCGCTCTTATCCAGCACGACCTGCCAGAGCGTGACTCCGGCCCCAGTGGGCATGCATTTGCCTTTGTTGTCATTCGCGTAGAGCAGGTAACCCATTCCGATTTGGCGAACCTGTGAAAGGCACTTCGTGGCGCGGGCGGTTTTGCGCACGGTGCCAACCGTCGGAATGATGATGGCGGCGAGAATGCCGATGATGGCAATGACGGTCAGCAACTCGATCAGGGTGAAGCCGCGGGCCTTGGCTGCACCTACGGTTCGGAAAGGGGAATGGAATGCCATGGGGTGAGGGCGGGGCTGGCCGCATTTGAAACGACAAGGCGGTCCTGATCGGTGCCTAAACAAGGAACTTTCGGGGTTTCGTCAACTTGAATTTAAAACGATTTAACTCTTTTAGCATAGCATCCCTGCTTATGCTTCCATCTTAGCGAAATGGACGTGCGTTTGATGCAGCCTCTGGGCCTGCAAGGTGATTTGCTGGGCTTGGCGCCGCGCCTCCGCTGGGGCGCCGTCATTTACGCGACGAACGGCCGGCTTTTGATGAGGGGGATGCCGTGAAGGTGGAGGAAGAGTTATTTTTGAACAGCACTTCACCGGGGGCGAGGCCCGTGACTTGGTTGCCATTCACAGTGGCCATGCCGGAAACGCCCTTCTCGACAAGTATGCCGGAGGCGGCGGGATGGCTGATGCGGTTGTTTTCGATGATCAGCTTATGCACGGTGGCCGCGATGGTCAGGCCGGAGCGACGGGAGTCTTCGATGAAATTGTCGCGGAAAGTCACAACCGACGCCAGGTCAGGGCGGGAGGCAATAACGACGCCGTGGCGGTCGGGACCGTTCCACCCGCCGCCGCGACGGATGACGTTATGCTCGATGAGGGCGGACTCGATGGGTTGGCCGGAGTCCCCGAATATGCCGATATGCAGGCCGCTGTTCGCGGCGGGGTCAGTGAGCAGATTGCCACGCACGACGATGTCGCGCCCGCCGGCGACACGCAGGGAGTTGGCCCAAAAGGGCGCGACTGCGGTGTTGTTGAGGAAAGTGGCGCCGATCATCTGGCCGTTGGTGCCGTCTTTCCCGCGATCGGAGTAGGTGGCGAGGCCATCGTCACCGGTGCCGCGCACGAAGTTGTTTTCGGCGGTGAGATAATGGCCGAGACGGTCGGGGTGAGGAGTGTTGCCGTTATTGAGGTTGATGCCATCGCCCCAGCTATCGCTGACGCGGGAGTTGCGAATAATCCCGTGGGAGCCGCTCAGCCACGTGGCGTCGCAGTGGCGCGCCCAGACGCGATCCACCAGCCAGCCTTCGCCGGAGGCGAGAATGCTGTAGTCGCCGCCATCCGGTTTGCCGATGGCGCGACGGACCGAGTCACAGTCAATGGACAGATCGCTCAGGGTGCCGCGCGCTCCGAGCTGGATGTAGGTGCGCCAGAGTTTGGACGAGTTGGCAGCCGCGGCGGGGGGCCGTCGGTAGAGCGTGGTGTGCCACATGCCGGCCCCGCGCACAGCGACACCCTTGATCGCGATGCCGCCGGAGACCGTGCTGCCGACAAGGTAGCGGCCGGGCGGTATCCATACC
>Ga0070374_10000421_pt1 | contig 17129 bp, 15 predicted proteins | sample LauGreSuBDMM15SN_2_FD_66374 | JGI IMG/M metagenome (GOLD analysis project Ga0070374, IMG submission 66374) | Freshwater lake microbial communities from Lake Michigan, USA - Su13.BD.MM15.SN (version 4) (version 4) | ecosystem: Environmental > Aquatic > Freshwater > Lake | place: Lake Michigan...
CAGCTGACATAGGTGTTAAATTTAAATACCTATTGATTAAAATTTTTGGGAAGAAAACCTACAGCCAAATTTTTAAATTGATAGGTCGATAAAATAATCAAAAAAAATATTTTAGTGTATAATTCCTTAACAATCGTTGTTTTCAATATTTTTATACAAAAAAATACTATTAAAATCATAACTAATTTACTGATTTAAAGTGAGGAATTTGATAATATTTTTTTTATAAATCATTATAAATAAATTGATTGTACTTTACTTTTTAATTAAAAGTATCGTTTTAATACCATTGTAGTGTCAAAAAAATACCTGACAAACTTTTAATGGTTTTAAGAGCGTAGCAACATCTCTATTTTCAAATATTTGTTCCACCAAATCATTGAAATAGTCATGAAAAAAATAACAATTGCTTTGTGCTTAATTCTTCCAATATTCTCAAAAGCACAACTATTTATAGCTTCAAACGAGGAGCTATATTTGAATGGTACCTTTTACAGCGGCACAATTTTAAACAATGCTGGTAAACTTACCGTTGAAGCAGGAACTACTGTTATATTAAATGGTGGTTCGTCATCAGGAACGGGTACCATTAAAGGATCAAGTACTTCTAGTTTGTCATTAGGTGGAACAAGCACCAATGGCACTTATTATTTTGATCAAAGCACCGCAGGAACTACCAATGTATTAAAAGACCTAACCTTAACCGAATCTGCTACCGCTACTTTGGGTAATGCCATTGATATTATTGGTGGTGCTAGTCCAGGAACCGTTAAAGTTGGTTCTGGAACTACCCTTTACACCGGTAATTTTTTAACCTTAAAATCCGATGCCAACGGAACTGCCTGTATTGGTATTTCATATGGAACCATCAGCGGTAATTTAACTGTGGAAAGATACATTCCTGCCAATGGTAGAAGGTATCGCCATTTGGCTTCACCAGTTGTGGGCGGAACAACTTTGCAGTGGCGTAACAACGGATTATGCAACAGTGGAAGAGGTATTCTAATTACTGGGCCAACTGGACCAGTAGATTCCTCACTTAGCAATGATAAATCTGCTATGTATTACAATGAAACAAATACCACAGGAGATATAAACAACGCTGCCAAATGGCCCGCCATTGATGGCAATAGCGTTATAACCAACGGCAGAGGTTACCGCGTGTTTGTAAGGGGAGACCGAACCATTAGTTTACTTACACCAAATACAATAAATAATGCTACTACCATCTGGGTAAATGGATCTTATCCTTCTGGAACTATAACTTTACCCGTTACTTATACTTCAAATGGGGGGCAAGGATGGAACTTAGTAGGTAACCCCTATCCATGTAATATTGATTGGAATGCTGCATCAGGTTGGACAAAAACCAATGTAGGAACAGGAATAGCTATTTATAGGCCGTCTACCAATTCATTTGCTTATTCACTGTCAAACAGTAATGCCTCCGGCGGACTTATAATTGCGGATTTAAATGGCGGTAGTAGTATAATCGGTTCTGGACAAGGATTTTTTGTAAAAACTACATCAGCATCACCTATGCTAAAATGTACTGAAGCAGTTAAAATTACCTCAGCTCCACCTACATTATTATTAAAAAAAACTGCAAGTAATCAGCTTAGAATAAAATTGACCAAAGATAGTACCAATGTTGATGAAACATTAATTCTGTTTGGTTCAAATTTTAATGATGAATTTATAGAAAATGAAGATTTAGAAAAATTGGCGAACCTCACAGTCAATGTTTCATCTATCTTAGGAAAAGAATTGTATGCAGCCATTAACTTTACTTCAAATAACTACACTGAAAAAACCATTCCATTATCAGTTTGGGGAAATATCAATGGAAATTACCAATTAGATTTAACCCAAGTTGATGGCTTTGATGCAGCGATATCTATTTATTTGAAAGATAAATACCTAAATACTACAACTGCCATTGATCAAGATAAAAACATTTCTTTTACAATTAACAGTGATTCTTTATCAAAGGGAGATAAACGATATGAATTACTGTTTAAAAATGCAGCAGTAGGAACTAATGAGTTAGACAATGCTCTTGCAAAAGCCCAAATTAAAGTCTATCCAAATCCGGCTTCAGATATATTAAATATCAGCTTAAGCAATACCCAATATAAAAATTCAAGGGTGAGTGTGTTTTCTGCTACCGGCCAAGAAGTATTGCAAAGAAACATGGCTGATAATACTGCCCAATTAAATATAACCAACCTAAGCAATGGCATTTATTTCGTATCCATTACCAACCAAAGTGGATTCAACAAAACAGTAATATTTGTTAAGTAGGTTTCAGTTGATAGATTATGCCCACAGTCGTTGAGCATATCTAATCGCACATCTTAAAATTCAACAAGCTCATTAACCAATAAACTTAAACTCAATAATATGAAAAATATGAAAAAAATAATACTAATCGCATTAATTTTAGTGAGTATAACTTATGCTGCTCAAGCACAACCAGGCAAAGACGGATATGATGATGAACCAGTGGATGCTCCCATAGACAGAGACGTTATTTATTTAGTAGCAGTTGGTTTAGCTTATGGCTCAAAAATGATATTTTTAAACAAAAACAGAAGTAAAATCAATAATTAAAGTAATTTATAAAAAATGAAAAAAACAATTTTAATAATAATAACTATTTTACTAAGCACCATAAGCTATGCTCAAATTGGTATTGGAACGTCTAACCCTGATGCATCTGCAAAATTACACATTGTAGCTAGTGGGTCAGCAGTTGGTTTATTGCTGCCAAGGCTTACCACAAATAATCGCAATACTAATATCAAGTCTCCTAGTCCGGGTTTACTAATCTTTAATAGTTCCACTAAAGTTTTAGAGTTGTCCATTAGCGGATCTTTATGGGTTGATTTAATAAATTTAACGACGCAAAGCGCAGCATCTGGTACTACAAGTTCCGTAGGAAAAGTAGGTATAGGAACTACTTCCCCAGATGCAAATTCAGCATTGGAAGTAGCTTCAACAACTAAAGGGGTAGTTTTGCCGAAGGCAGCAACAGATCCAGTAGGTGAGGAAGGCATGATATACTACAATACAAGCTCTAATACGGTAAGACTATTTGATGGTACCACTTGGATTTCCTTGATTAATTAAACTAGTTTCATGTTTATAATCCATACGCTTGATCACAAAATTTAAAAAAATTAAAAAGTAAAGAAATGAAAAAAAATATTTTACTATTCCTTTTAGTCATGTATTGCACTTTACCAATTATGGCACAAGTAGGTATTGGAACCAACACCCCTAATGCAAATGCTGCCTTAGAGATTTCAAGCTCAAGCCAAGGAGTTTTATTTCCGCGTATGACCACCGCTCAGCGCGATTCCATTGGCGCTCCTGTTAACGGCTTAACAATATACAATACAACACTAAATTGCCTTCAAACCAATATAGGTAGTAGCTTAACAGCTAATTGGAGATGTTTAGCAGGACCAGGTGCTCCTTCTTCAAGAGGAACAGCCATTGTTAGTTCTTACAATTGTTCAGACTCATCGCAAGGAACGTTGATTGTAGGTACTGCTTGTTCTGTTGCATCTGGCGTAAAACAAACCATTACAGCCTCGGTGCTTGTTCAAGGAACTTATGATATTTCTGCCACGGCAAATGGGGTAACATTTGCTGCATCTGGTACTTTTAATGCAACGGGTAATCAAACTATAATACTTACCGCCTCTGGAACTCCAAAAGCTAAAGGCTCTAACACTTTTACCTTAAATACCTCACCATACTGCAGTTTTAGCAGGTATGCTTCTGTTACGGGTGTTTATGCAAATGTTAATGGAACTATCAAAGATTTTATGCCTTACAACTTAGGTGTTACCGGCATCCGAGACACATTTTCTTACCAATCTGGCAATAACAATGGCGACCTTTACCAATGGGGCCGCCAAACAGATGGCCACCAAGTAAGAACCAGTGATACAGCATTTGGTCCTATTTCAACACCATGGGCTTCAACATCCTTTATCAAAAGTTCCACAACTCCTTTCGACTGGCGCAGTCCACAGAATAACACCCTTTGGGGAGATGGTTCATTGAATACTGACCCAGCAAAAAGTTCCAAAGACCCATGCCCCTCTGGATTTAAAGTTCCAAGTCAATTCCAATGGGGTGGCTTATATAAAGGTGGAACTGCATCTGGTTCTCCTAGCAGTGCCACCGAGAACAGGTGGACCTGGACAGGAAATGGCTATTTGATAGGTTCAAACTTATACCTTCCTGCTGCTGGCTACCGCCTACATAGCAATGCTGTGCTCACTCAAGTAGGTACAACCGGCTACTACTGGAGTAGTAGGGTTAATGTTTCCGGCGGTGGAACCAATGGAACCTACCTCTACATATCTAATAATACTGTCACACCAAACGCCAGTGCACTCCGCAGCAACGGATTTTCGGTTCGTTGCATTGAAGAATAAGTTGTTTCATTTGAATATTTCAGTGAACAAGGAAATTGTAAAAAAAAGGCTATCTTTTTATTAAGATAGCTTTTTTTTATTTTATTAAATTATTCCTATTTAACAGTTAATTTTAAGAAAATAATAATTGTAAAAACATTTAAAAGTAACGAGGACAAAAGCATAACCAAAAATTATTTTACTCAAATAAATTTCGATGCCTTACATGGCAGCTCAATTTGGTTTGCAATTATTCATGTATTAAAGATTGTGTAAAAGAAAGTCATTACTATCTAACTTTTGTTGCAGATGCAACTAGAACTTTTCAATAGAAAGATACCTATTCTGATTTGAACGGAATGAATGGCAAGTTGAGATGATTTTTGATTAATGGTTTTGGCATTTGAAACATCAAAGAGCTGTAGTTGTTTATAAAATTGGTTTAATTTGAAAAAATATTAAGTTAGTGCCCTATTTAGAATAACCCGCAAAAACCATTTTTTTTATAGTATTCTTTAATAAAAATATGAAAAAATTAGTAACTCCATATTTCATTATACTGTTATTCTTTTACTTTGTTGGCGTTTTTAAGGCGCAAGCTCAAGTTAAATATGAGGATCCAATAATTGAGCGTTTAATTACAACCTATCAGTTTCAAAAATTATTGCAAGTTGCTCGTTACAATTTTGTTAAAGCCAATTCATATAAGAAGAAGCTTTTTTATAATAATTGTATCATCCGAGCCTATTCAAATATGGGGAATAATGATTCCACAATGATCTTTGCCAAACATTCAGAGGATTTACTTTTTTTTGTCCAAGATTCAGATCTGATTTGTTATACCTATCTAATTTTGGGATTGGTTTATCATAAAAACCTTGACATAAACAACAGCACTAATTATTTATTGAAAGCAGTAAATCTGGCGAAAAAATTAAATTCATCCTTTATACTGGTAAGGGCATATAATATTTTGGGAAATATGATTGAAAATGAAAATGGAAATTTAAATCTCGCATTGTATTATTTAAATTTAGCAATTAAATATGCCAACGATAAAAATTTTGAAATTAAAAATCCTGATTACCTTAAACATAAAATTAGTGCGCTAATAGATAGATCTATGATATACGTTAGATTAGGTAAAAATAATGAAAGTTTAAATGATTTATTTTTGGCTAAATTATTATCAAATAGCTTGCCACCCAATAATGAAAAATCATTAATTTTATTAAATATGAGATTCTCGTTAATTTATTCAATGATTAATGATAAAAAAAATAGTGATTTATGCATCAATGAGGCTTTAAAAATATCCTTAACAACAAATGATAAAGTTAACATAAAAGAATCCTATAGAATTTTGGCAAACAATTGCTTTTTATTCAAAGATTATTACAAAGCTATTTTTTATGGTTTAAAAGCAGAAAATTATAATAAAAACAATACAGAAAATTTAGCTGGTAAAATGTATATTGATAGTCTACTCTATTTATCTTACGAATATATTGGTGACAATGAAAATGCGCTTAAATATTATAAAAATTTTGTAGGTCTCAAAAATAAATACTACGAAAACGGTAAGGTTAACGAATTAAATAAACTTGACATCATGTTCAAAGTGGAAGAAAATAAAAAGAAATTGGCTTTAAATGAGTTAGAACAAACCAAAGATAAAGCCACCATTCAATTTTTATTTTGGATTATTTTTGTAACTTTATTGTTAATATTAATGGCATTGGGTTATAACTATTTAGAGCGTAAGCGTATAAAATTAATTTATTCTAACTTAGAAAATTCAGATAAGGAAATTAAATCAGTAAAAGGTTGGTTAGAGTGGCGTAACCAAAATGTAACAAATCCTACTTCAAATTTAGATGAAAAAGAAACTGTTATTGAAAATGACTTCAATAGCCCGGCCTTTGAAATTGATGAAAAAACCAGTTTAAATTTTGAAATTAATAATGTAAATAGTAAAATTTTGTACTATGAGTTGCGAGAATTATTGGATACAAAAAAATTATATTTAAATCCTGAACTAACCCTAGATGATTTAATAAAATTACTGGGTACAAACAAAAAGTACTTGTATTACGCCATTAAATTAAATTATGAAGATAATTTCCGAAGTTTATTGAACGAGTATAGGATCAACCATGTTAAATTAATGATGGTTGAATTGGTAAAAAACAATAAAAAAATTCGAATTGAAGATATTCAAGAGTCTTCTGGATTTCAATCTACAGCATCGTTTTTTAGGGTTTTTAAAAGTAAAACAGGGTTAACTCCTTTGGAATATTACGAACAAGTTAAGCAAACAAATTTTGAGGATGAAATAATAAAGGTTGCTGTTTAACTAGCAAGTGATGCTCTTGGTTCAGGTTAAAAATCATAATCAGTTATGACAATGGAATCTTTATCCTCTTTTAAAATGCCAATGAAAACGCCACAAAATACTTTAGGTATTTAGAATTCAAGCGAAAGCTTTCACAGCTTTGATTGTACCCGGAGCCGGAGTCGAACCGGCACGATTTCTCGCTAGTGTTTGAGACTAGTGCGTCTACCAATTCCGCCATCCGGGCAAAAAAACCCCTCGCAGCGACAGCTTCAAGGGGTTTGGTGGTCTCGATAGGATTCAAACCTATAACCTTCTGATCCGTAGTCAGATGCTCTATTCAATTGAGCTACGAAACCATTTGATGGGCTGCAAATGTAGGCATATCTCTAAAAAAAACAAATTGGTTCAGAAAAAAATCTGAACCAATCTGTTATACAGCTACTATAAATTCTTATAAACCAGCCAAAGTTGCATTGATTGCCTCAAAATTTGGCAAATCTCCTGCACTTTCTAATACTTCTGCATACTGAATAGTTCCGTCGCCATCTATTACAAATGCAGAACGCTTGCTTACTCCTTTTAATCCTAAAATCCAATTTTCATAAATTGCACCGTAAGCAGTTGATGCTTCTTTATTAAAATCAGAAAGCAAGGTAAAGTTTAAGTTTTGTAATTCTTTAAATTTGTCTAGAGTAAATGGCAAATCCACTGAAATGGCAACCACATCACACTTATCATTGTGGTAAGTGTTAATGGCATCTCTTACTGTGCACAATTGTGTGGTACAAACGCCTGTAAATGCTGCAGGGAAGAAGTGTACAATCAGGTTTTTACCTTTGTAATCTTCTAGTGATACTTCCTTTTTATCGGTATCAATTAATTTAAATGAAGGGGCTTTGTCGCCAATTTTTAATGTCATAATCTGTATTTTTAAATGTTAGTTGAGGAAACAAATGTAGTGGATTATTGTTTTAAAATTACTTTTGAATCAATGGTAACAAAACAATAATTTTAGTAAGTAAAATTACATCAAAATGCGTTTAATTGCGCGTAATTTATGGGTATGTTTCCCCAATTTTAAATGAAAAATACCAAAGCTATCCAATATGTCAATTCTTACCTTACCGCTAGCATGTATTATTTCTCCGGGGCCTATCACCATTCCCACATGCGTAATTTTACCTTCTTCATTGTCGAAAAAAGCCAAGTCGCCAAGCTTACTTTCATTCAAAAAATCTACCTGCTCCCCCATTTCGGCTTGTTGGTAGGCATCTCTAGGCAACTGTATTCCAATCAATTTAAATAGCAACTGACTAAACCCAGAGCAGTCTATGCCCCACATGGTTTTGCCACCCCACAAGTAAGGCGAATTTATAAATTCTAGCGCAAGTCGGCCAATTTCATTAGCAGGGATTTCTCCAAAATTTTCGGGTTTAGCTTGCAATAAAAACTTGGTATTATTAACGGCACAGTGAATCCCATTTTCAGTAATTTCCCATTGCTGAAGCATACTGCCAGGCAAGATATATATAGTTGTTTGGGTAATTTGATTGATTGCTTTTAAATATGGAAATACGGTTGCTAATTTTTGGTCCTTCTCATTTTCGTCCCAAGATAAAAACTGGTTGCCACTTATCCAACCGGTATAATCGTCTACTTGGGTTTTTATTTTTATCCAATTTTCGGTTTGATCCAAAATAAAATAGGTTTCACCAAACAATAATTGAGAAACTAACTCACTCTGGCTTTTGGGTTCAAACCGAATAGGTATTATACTGAGATTACAAATTCCTTTGGGCATAAAAAAATTATTTTGCTGCAAGTAAATTAATTTTTTTTATAGTTAAACCTAATATTATACCCACAATTATTATCATTGACACTGCACACTTACAACAAGTATTTGGCAAGGGAAGCATTATTGTGTTGAGAATACTTGGTTCTTATTTTACCCCCAACGAAGTCCGGTAATTTACTAAACTTGGTTTTCTTTGAATTTGTACTTGCCATTCAATTAATTAGCATTATATTTGCAAGCTTTTTTAAGCGAAAGGAGATTATTTTAATTGTCAAACAACACTAAACAAACAATCCCAGCTCCCGATGAAGATTTCGACTGGAGTATGGACAAAGCCGGATTTGGCGGCTACTCGCAAGAGGAACACCAAACGTTAGCCACTCTTTATGAAAACACCTTAAACGCCTTCAATGAGAGGGAAATTGTTAAAGGAACCGTAGTAGGTTTTACCGAAAAGGAAGTTGTATTAAACATTGGATTTAAATCTGATGGATTAATTGCCCGCACAGAATTCCGTGACTTACCAGATTTGAAAGTTGGAGATTCAGTAGAAGTTTTACTTGAAACCAAAGAAGATCCAAACGGTCAGTTAATTCTTAGCCGCAAGAAAGCGGTGAGCGAGCGTGCTTGGGAGAATATCCTACAAGCGCAAGAAACCGATCTTGTTGTTAACGGTTATGTAAAAACCCGTACAAAAGGTGGTTTAGTGGTAGAAGTATTTGGTATTGATACTTTCTTACCTGGTTCACAAATCGACACCAAGCCTATTAAGGATTATGATGTTTATGTGGGTCAAACCATGCCATTTAAAGTGGTAAAAGTAAATCATGCTTTCAAAAATGTGGTTATTTCACACAAAGTATTGATTGAAGAAGATATCGAAAAACAAAAATCAGACATCTTGTCGAAACTAGAAAAAGGTCAAGTACTTGAAGGAACTGTTAAAAACATGACTTCTTTCGGTGTATTTATTGATCTTGGTGGTGTTGACGGATTATTGCATATTACAGATATTTCATGGGGTCGTATCAATCATCCAGAAGAAGTATTACAAATGGATCAAAAGATCAATATTGTGGTATTAGATTTTGATGATGAGAAGAAACGTATCTCTCTTGGCTTAAAACAATTAGGTGCTCATCCATGGGATTCATTGGCTGAAAACCTAGTAGTTGGCGCTAAAGTAACTGGTAAAATAGTGAATATTGCTGATTATGGTGCATTCCTTGAAATCGCTCCTGGCGTTGAAGGTTTAATCCATGTTAGTGAAATGAGCTGGAGTCAGCACCTACGCTCACCTCAAGATTTCTTGAAAATGGGTGATGACATGGAAGCTGTTATCTTAACCTTAGACAAAGATGAACGCAAAATGTCTCTTGGCGTTAAACAATTAAAGGCAGATCCTTGGGTGAATATCCAAGAGAGATACCCTAATGGTTCTCGTCACAAAGGTATTGTGCGCAACATGACCAACTATGGTTTATTTGTAGAATTGGAAGAAGGTGTTGACGGTTTGGTGCACGTGTCTGACCTTAGCTGGACTAAGAAGATCAAGCATCCAAATGAGTTCGTAAAAGTTAACCAAGAATTGGAAGTATTGGTATTAGAAGTAGACCTTGAAAATCGTCGTTTGAGCTTAGGCCACAAACAATTAGACGAAAATCCTTGGGATGCGTTTGAATCTTTATTTGCAGTTGGTTCAGAACACGAAGGTACCATTCTGAAAATTGAAGACAAGAGCGCTATCGTAGCGCTTCCTTATGGAGTTGAAGGTTATGCTCCATTTAAACAATTACAAAGAGAAGATAAGAAAACTGCCAAAGAAGATGAAGTTCTTAACTTTAAAGTAACTGAGTTTAACAAAGAAAACCGTAGAATCGTACTTTCTCATACTGCTCTTTGGAAAGAAGAAGTAGAAGTGAAGAAAGAAGTAGAAACTAAGAAAACTGAAGCTGAAAAAGAAAAAGTTGTTAAGGCAGTTAAGAAATCAAACGAATCAAATGAGAAATCTACATTTGCAGACGTTGGTGGATTGGCTGAATTGAAAGCTAAAATGGAAGGCAAATAAAGATTCCTAAAAAACGAAAGCCCTCAAATACAAATGTATTTGGGGGCTTTTTTTTTTACTTTTTTTGCTTTTTTTTAAAATCGTAAATAAAATATATACATTTGTATTGTAAATATATATTATACTTATGTCAACCTTCACAAGCAACCTTCCTGATGATCTACTTATGCGTTTAGCAGAAACGGCCAAAGCGTTGGCTTTGCCTAAAAATAAATTAATAGAAAAAGCATTGTCTATATATTTAGATCAAATAACCAGGGCAGAATATGTAAAAAGTTACACGCAAATGAATGAAGATGCAGACATTCTTATGGCTGCAGAGGAAGGAATGGCCGCCTATTGTGAACAATTACACCGAGCAGATGAAACAAGGTGAAATTTGGTATGCAAACCTTAACCCAACTGAGGGGAGCGAACAGGCTGGATTTAGGCCTGTGCTTATTTTAAGTGGGAATTTAGCAAACACATATGCGCCTGTTCTGGTTTGTTGCCCCTTAACCACCAAATTAAAAAATTACAAAGGCAACCCCATATTGGTGCCTGATTTGGCAAATGGTTTAAAAGAACCTTCCGAAGTAATGGTTATTCAAGTAAGAAGCATTGCTAAAAGCCGACTCAAATCCTATATTGGTTTGGTTTCAGCCGAGGTTATTGTTCAAATGAAGAAAACCTTAAACGACTTGTTAAATTTTTAAATATTATTTAACAGCTAGTTTCATAAAGTTATTTGATAAAGTTATCTTTTAAAAATATTTTACCTTGTTTATAAATTTGAAACAGGGAGGTTCGCTCTGCAGGTTGTTTAATTGCAGATACCAACCACCTAAGTTACTGCACTTATTTACTGGATATTTTTAGTTTAATTTTCATAAATTGCAATCTGTAAAACAATACGAAATGAATTATTGGTTAGTAAAATCGGAGCCTTTTAAATATAGCTGGGAGCAATTTGTTGCGGATGGAAAAACATTTTGGGATGGGGTAAGAAATTACCAAGCTAGAAATAATTTAAGGGATATGAAGAAGGGCGACCTGGTATTGTGGTACCATAGCAATGAAGGTATGGAAGTGGTTGGAATTGCAAAGGTGGTAAAGGAAGCTTACCAAGACCCTACAACAGAAGAAAAAGCATGGTTGGCGGTGGATTTGAAGCCTTTTAAAAAATTAAAAAAGTCGGTAACCCTAGAGCAAATAAAGGCTGATCCAAGACTTCAAAACATTGGATTGGTGAGGCAAGGGCGACTTTCGGTTCAAGGATTAAAAGCGGAAGAATTTGATGCCATTCTTGATTTGGCAAGTGTATAAATTGGCTTTTTTTAATAAAGGATTTGGTGCGATTTTGGGATTTATTGTCAAATATTAAAAATTTCGCCATATTTGAAGCGAAAACTAGCCCTTAAACGATTGAAATAATCAATGAACGCAAGAATCATTTTAGAAAAAAAGCAGCTCGATATAACCCTCGATCGTTTGTGTTTTGAATTGATTGAACGTTTAGGTGACTTTAAAAACATTGCCTTGATAGGCATGCAGCCCCGTGGCATATTTTTGAGCCGCAGGATTAAGGAAAAACTCATACACATTCTTGGCAAACAACCATTTGATTATGGTGAATTGGACATCTCTTTTTACCGCGACGATTTTAGAAGAGGCAATGAGCAAATAGTGCCCAGTGAATTAAAAATCGACTTTACCATACAAGACAAGAACATTGTATTAATAGATGATGTGTTATACACTGGCAGAAGCATCAGATCTGCCTTAGATGCCCTTACCGATTTTGGAAGGCCAGCCAGAGTTGAATTATTGGTTTTAGTGGATAGAAAATATAGTAGAGATTTACCTATACAACCCAATTATGTTGGGATAAAAGTAGATACCCGAGCAAATGATAAAGTTAAAGTTGATTGGAGAGAAAACGGTAAAAAAGACGCTGTTCACATAGTAACAAACGATTAGGTTCAAGCCAATGAAATTAAATACCACCCCATGAAAGCGCAAAGTAACACATGAAAAAATTTTCGCAAAGGCATTTACTCGGCATCAAAGATATCACAGCAAATGATATTCAATTGGTATTTGAAACGGCAGATAATTTTAAATCCATCATTAACCGGCCCATTAAAAAAGTTCCTAGCCTTCGTGACGTTACCATTGCAAATGTTTTTTTTGAAAATTCTACCAGAACACGCATTTCTTTTGAATTGGCCCAAAAGCGCTTAAGTGCTGATATTGTTAACTTCTCAGCCTCTTCTTCTTCTGTATCAAAAGGTGAAACATTGGTTGACACGGTAAACAATATATTGGCCATGAAAGTGGATATGGTTGTTATGCGTCATCCTGCTCCTGGAGCTTGTCAGTTTTTAGCAAAGCATGTTAAGGCACAAATCATCAATGCAGGTGATGGAACACACGAACACCCTACACAAGCCTTGTTAGATGCCTATTCAATTAGGGAAAAACTTGGTGGTGTAAAAGGAAAAAAGGTTGTGATAGTTGGAGATATTACTCATTCAAGGGTTGCCTTATCAAACATTATTTGCTTAAAAAAATTGGGTGCTGAAGTAATGGTTTGTGGACCTACCACCTTGATACCAAAACACATTACCTCTTTAGGAGTTAAGGTTGAACACAACTTAATGAACGCTCTTGAATGGTGCGATGTAGCCAATATGTTGCGCATTCAATTAGAACGTCAGGATATAAAATACTTTCCCTCTCTGAGAGAATATAGCATGTTGTATGGATTGGATAAAGATCGATTAAACTCATTGAGTAAGGAAATTGTGATTATGCACCCTGGGCCAATTAACCGTGGAGTAGAAATAACCAGTGATGTGGCAGATTCTAAACATGCAATTATTTTGGACCAGGTAGAAAACGGTGTAGCGACAAGAATGGCCATTATGTTCCTACTTGCGGGTGTATCCTAGTTATAAAAGCCTGTTAAAGCATAATAGGTTAATACTTGTATTCGCTGGGTTTTGGGGGTAATAGGCTTAAAAAAACATTATTAAAAAAGAAGGATAAGCCTTGCATGAGAAATCACCCAGAGGAATACATCATTGAAAATACCAACTTTTCTCAACTAAACTTAGAGGTTCTTTCTACCCATGCTGGCGGTGTAAAACCAGTAACAAGATTTGATTTTATAGAACTTGTGCCACCTTATATAAACCTCAACCATGGGTTGTTTGTTGCTTCAAATTCCTTGTTGGAATTCAATGAAGTGAGGGTGGTTCAATTAGATAGTTCTATTATTGTTTCATGTGGCTGTTTAGCAAAGAAAGACCGCCTGTGTTTGCATCAACTGCAAGTGCTTAGTCAAATTATTGAGCTCCCCTATTTTAGAATATTTTTCGATTCAATTTTGCGAAGGAAAAAAACCATAGAAATTGCCAAAGATTATGGGATTGAAAATGAGGCAAATTTAGATGACTATTTTGACCTAGAATACCACCAAAAGAATGTTAGGATCAAACCGAAAAGTAAAGAGTTATTGCTCTTTAATGAAGGCAATCAAAAATTAATAATTGAGCAATTATTTCATAATGACAAGCAAGAAAAATTGAGCAATGATGCAAACTACAAACATACTAAAACCATTTTAATATTTAGGAAACACAAGTATTATGATCATTTAAATATTGAATTGTATGAAGGAGAAATAAATAAGGAAGGAAAGATAAAGAACCCATTACAAAATGTTGATCCGTTAAAAAAAGTTTGGGAAACTGAGCATATTGAAGAGGCTAAATTTTATGCTGCAGTTGCCAAATACCAGAACAACTTTACGGTTACTAAAACTGAAATTGAATTAAGCGGAATGAAATTAATTGTTGGAAACCCACTAAAATTAGCTGTTTTCATGCACGATTCTGCTATATCCGAAAATATTACTGCTACCTCCATCCTACCTATTCAGCTTTTAAATGCGCCAATGGAGGTGAAAATTTTTGTGGCTAAAAAAGAACCCTTCTATGAAATTACTGGTGAATTGGTCATCAATGATTTGCCAATTCCATTAAAAATGGTTGAGGTAAAACATCAATATTTTGTTCATCATATTAATAGTTTGTATCTTATATCAAAACAGAATTTATTGAATGTTTTGGCTTTCTTTAAATCCAATAATCCTAAAATATTGATACATTCAAATAAATTTGAAGCATTTAGGAAGCAAATATTGTCGCCTTTAGAATCATTGGTTCAAATAAATTATTCCTTTATTAAACCTGCCACTATTAAGCAAATTAAGGAGCAAGGATTTGATCAAAGTAAAGAGAAATTAATCTACTTATCGGATCAAGATAACTATGTGTCAATTACACCTGTTGTTAGGTATGGCAATGTTGAAATACCAGTATTTACTAGGAAGCAAATTACCGATATAGATCCAAATGGCAATGAGTTTAAAGTTGAACGCGACAACGAATTAGAAATACAATTTACGGCCGTTTTGATGCGCATGCACCCAGAATTTGAGGAACAATTGTATGAGGCAGAATACTTTTACCTGCACAAAGATAAGTTCTTAAATGAAAATTGGTTTTTACAGTCATTTGAGGAGTGGCGAAAGCAAGATATAACCATATTGGGGTTTAATGAACTCAAAAATAATAAAAGAAATGCCTATGCTGTTAAGATTGGAATTGAGCTGGAAAGCGGAATTGATTGGTTCAATACAAAGCTTACATTGAAATACGACAAGCAAGTTGTATCCATGAAACAGTTGCATAAATCTATAAGAACAAAAAGCAAATTTGTGCAATTGGATGATGGAACTGTAGGACTATTGCCAGAAGAGTGGATTAAGAAGTTTGAACGCTTTTTTATGGAGGGTGAGCTTGTTGATGAGTGTATTCAAATTCCTAAAAATAATTTCAATAGCATTGAAGCACTTTTTGAAATTGAACAAATTAACGACTCTATTAAAAAAGAAATTAGCTTTTACAAAGACAAGCTAAATAACCACACCAAAATAGCTGAAGTGCCAGTACCAGCAGGATTAAATGGCAGTTTAAGAGATTATCAAAAACAAGGTTTGAATTGGCTAAACTTTTTAGATGAATATAATTTTGGTGCCTGCCTTGCGGATGATATGGGCTTAGGAAAAACAATTCAAATTTTGGCATTTTTGTTACTTCAAAAGCAGAAACATCCTGGTATAAGTAATTTAATAGTGGTGCCCACCTCACTCCTTTTTAACTGGCAGGCAGAGGCTAAAAAATTTGCCCCTAGTTTAAACCTCTTTACCTATTACGGTTTGAACCGAATTAAAAATACAGAGGAATTTAATAGCCATGATATCATTTTAACTACTTATGGGATGATGCTTTCTGATATCAAGTATTTTAAAGGACATCATTTTAATTATGTCTTTTTAGATGAGTCGCAAGCCATCAAAAATCCTGAATCACAGCGTTACAAGGCTGCAAGAATGCTACATTCAAGGAATAAGGTTATTCTAACAGGCACACCCATTGAAAATAATACCTATGATTTATTTGGACAACTGTCTTTTGCTTGTCCGGGATTACTTGGAAACAAACAAAATTTCACCGATTTATTTGCCATGCCAATTGATAAATTTAAGAGTGGAAAAAGGGCGAGGGAATTGCAAGAAAAAATTCAGCCTTTTGTGTTAAGACGAACCAAAAAGCAGGTTGCTAAAGAGCTTCCAGAGAAAACAGAAATGGTTATTTATTGCGAGATGGGTATGGAGCAAAGGAAGGTTTACGATTTACATGAAAAAGATTTAAGGGATTATTTGGCCGGCAAAAGCGATGATGAAGTTGCCAAATCGAGCATGCATGTGCTGACAGGAATTACCAAATTAAGGCAAATTTGCAATGCCACTTCATTGTTAAAAGATGAAAGTGTTTACGGCAATCATTCAGCTAAAATTGAGGTTTTGATGGAGCAAATTGAGAACAATTCTCCTCACCATAAAATCCTAGTATTTTCTCAATTTGTAAGTATGCTCGATTTAATAAAGAAGGAATTGGACACAAAAAATATTGCATATGAATACCTTACTGGCCAAACAAAAAATAGAGAAGCAAGGGTTAATTCTTTTCAGAATAATGCAGCAATTCGCGTTTTTTTAATCAGCCTAAAAGCAGGTGGCGTAGGCTTAAACCTTACCGAAGCAGATTACATATATTTAGTAGATCCTTGGTGGAACCCAGCAGTTGAAAACCAAGCAATAGATAGAAGTTATAGAATTGGCCAGAAAAAGAACGTGATAGCTGTGAGGCTTATTACACCTGGCACTTTGGAAGAAAAAATACAACAGCTACAATCATCAAAAACAGATTTGGTAAATGATTTGATTAAAACAGATTCATCCATTCTAAAATCAATTTCCAAGGATAATTTATTGCAGATGTTTCAACACCATACATAAGTTGATAATTTGAAATGTTGGTGTATATTCGTTTAAACTAATTAAAATAATGAAAAGAACTCTATTCATAACCACACTTGTTT
>Ga0070374_10000425_pt1 | contig 17063 bp, 13 predicted proteins | sample LauGreSuBDMM15SN_2_FD_66374 | JGI IMG/M metagenome (GOLD analysis project Ga0070374, IMG submission 66374) | Freshwater lake microbial communities from Lake Michigan, USA - Su13.BD.MM15.SN (version 4) (version 4) | ecosystem: Environmental > Aquatic > Freshwater > Lake | place: Lake Michigan...
ACAAGCTTGCTAATTTAAGCATCTCGCGGCGCGAGACATGTTCAAGACACATCGACTAATTCCTTCAAGGCAGGATGCGCCAGCGTTGCCGCTGGCTTTGGATGCAACACACGTTGCAGCTTTCGTAAAATTTCAATGCGAAGTTGGCCGAGTTCTTCGACGAGATCTTCGCGTGGCTGTGCGTACGCAAGATGCCACTCGCCCACACAACGGGCAGGCGCACCGCCTAACAACACGATACGGTCAGCAACTTGTAAAGCCTCGTCGATGTCGTGCGTGATTAAGACCGCTGCGGTGCCTAGGTCATCACGTAGGGTCAGCAATAGTTTTTGCATCGCGGTACGCGTGACCTCGTCAAGTGCCCCAAAGGGCTCATCTAACAGGATCACCTCGGGTAGTCTGGCGACGCAGCGCGCAAGCGCGGTACGTTGTGCCATGCCGCCCGATAACTCTGAGGGCATCAACAATCGAGCATGCTCTAAACCGACTTCACGAATGGCAACATCGACGCGTTGTTTTTTTTCGGCTGCAGTCAAGCGTGGTTGATGTTTGAAATCCAATCCGAAGCCTACATTTTTTTCAAGCGTCAACCAAGGCAACAGGCTTGGATCTTGAAAGGCCATCGCGACCCGCGGGTGCGTACCAGTCAGAGGCTGTCCATCCACCAACACAGAGCCCTGAGTAGGCGGCTGCAAACCCGCCAACACACGAAGCAGACTAGATTTTCCGACGCCACTGGGCCCTAAAATCGCCACGATTTCACCGGCAGCAACCGAAATATCTAGCCCATCAATCAAAGGCGCAGCCGCGCCGTAGCGCAGACCAAGGCCTTTGGCCTCTAAGACATAGTCGGGAAGTTTGGTAATCGGCGCAAGCATCTCAATCCAGCCTCGTCATCCCCGCCGAGCGGGTTGGGACTGGAAGTTTAAGGCGGTCTCTTTATTTCTTAAACGACTAATGCGTCATTTACTTATTACCCTGAAAAGTCATTTGCTTATGACTCTTTATCTGATTTGCGCGTAAAACCTCGCCGGTTAGGGCGAGGATGTAAGCGTGACGGCACAAGGCTCGCCAAAAGGGTGGACACCCTTTCACAATGGCGCTACAACCTTTGAAACTCAAGGGATATCATGCAAATAAACAATATTCCGTTTGGCACGACAGACTGGTCAAGCGTTGAAGTCACCGAGCACCCTGGCACGACAGGCAAAGCATTCTGGCGCACACGCCAATTTGGCGCGATTCGGGTGCGGATGGTTGAGTACAGTGCGGGCTATCTGGCAGACCACTGGTGCGAAAAAGGCCACATCTTGCTTTGCCTGGGCGGCACCTTACACACCGAGCTGAAAGACGGCAGGCATTTTGACTTGACACCAGGCACTAGCTATCAAGTCGCGGATCACGCCGAACCACATCAATCATCAACCGCCACTGGAGCGACGCTTTTTATTGTTGATTGATCGCTAGATACGTCAGGCCTCACGCCTCTTTAATGGCGAGTCGACCCACCGCCAGCGCTAACTGATGCTTTTTTTATTGGCCTTAACCAGCAGCGCGCTGCTGCAAAATTTCAACTGCCGGCAAAGTCTTGCCCTCTAAGAACTCTAGAAAGGCACCGCCCCCTGTTGAAATGTAGTCGACTTTATCGGTGATCCCAAACTTGGCAATTGCAGCCAGGGTGTCACCGCCCCCCGCAATTGAAAACCCTACCGAATCAGCAATGGCGTGCGCCACCACTTCAGTGCCGTGCGCAAAGGCGTCAAACTCGAACACGCCCAAGGGACCATTCCAAACAATGGTGCCTGCTTGCTTCAAGATCGCAGCCAACTGTGCCGAAGTTTGCGGCCCAATATCAAAAATCAAATCGTCAGCCAGTACATCTTTGGCAGACTTTGCGGTGGCCGGAGCCTGCGCCGAAAACTCTTTGGCACACGCCACGTCGGTGGGGATTGGCACCGCTGCGCCGCGCTCTTGCATTTTTTTCATCACTGCTCGGGCTTGATCCAATTGATCAGGCTCAGCCAACGACTTACCGATCGGCAAGCCAGCGGCCAACATAAAGGTGTTGGCAATACCGCCACCCACAATCAACTGATCGACTTTGTCTGCAAGCGACTGCAAAATCGATAACTTAGTCGAGACCTTAGAACCACCCACGATTGCGACCAGCGGGCGTTTGGGCGCCAGTAAAGCGCGCCCCAAGGCCTCGAGCTCAGCCTGCAGCAACGGGCCCGCACACGCGATAGGCGCAAACTGTGCAATGCCGTGCGTGGTGGCTTCAGCCCGATGCGCGGTGCCAAACGCATCGTTCACATACACATCGCACAACGCGGCCATTTTTTTTGATAATACAGGATCGTTCTTTTTTTCGCCTTTGTTGACGCGGCAGTTTTCGAGCAACACCACTTGCCCCGGGGCAACCGTCACACCCTCAACCCAGTTCTGCACCAAGGCAACCGGCATCCCCATTAATTCAGTCAAGCGCTTGGCAATTGGCGCGAGTGAATCTTCAGGATTGAGCGTGCCCTCAGTCGGGCGCCCTAGATGAGAAGTCACCATCACAGCGGCACCAGCATCCAACGCTAAACGAATCCCAGGCACAGACGAGCGAATACGAGTGTCTTCGGTAATTTTGCCTGCATCATCAAACGGTACATTCAAGTCAGCGCGAATGAACACGCGCTTGCCAGCGAGCTTGCCGGCCTGAGCCAGTCCAGAGAGGGTTTGAACAGTCGTCATAAGATCCAACACAGAGAGAACAAAAAATATCAGTCACAAAACACGCAAAGCGTACTAGGCAATATGCACGCGTTTCAGATGATCCCTAAGCAAAGAGGCCCCGAAGGGCCTCTTGTTCGTACGCGGCGATTATTTTGCCGTCATTAATGCAATCGTGGTGTCAAGCATACGGTTGCTAAAGCCCCACTCATTGTCATACCAAGACGAAACCTTCACCAACGAACCTGACACCTTGGTCAGCGTCGAGTCAAAGTTGCTTGAGGCTGGATTGTGATTGAAGTCGATCGAAACAAGCTGCTCAGTTTGATACGTCAAGATGCCTTTGAGCTTGCCTTCAGAGGCAGTCTTCAAAATCGCGTTGACTTCGTCAACAGTCGTATCGCGCTTAGCGATAAACGACAGGTCAACAAGCGACACATTGATCGTGGGCACGCGAATCGCGAAACCATCAAGCTTGCCATTGAGCTCGGGCAGCACCAAGCCAACCGCAACAGCAGCACCAGTTTTGGCGGGGATCATGCTCATGGTGGCCGAGCGTGCACGGCGCAGATCTTCGTGATACACGTCGGTCAGCACTTGATCGTTGGTATAAGAGTGAATCGTTGTCATCAACCCGGTCACCACACCAAGGGCTTCGTGCAACGGCTGCACCAAGGGGGCCAGGCAGTTAGTGGTGCAAGAGGCATTCGAAATCACAGTGTCTGAGCTTTTCAGCACGCCATGATTGACGCCAAACACAATAGTTGCATCGACATCTTTTCCGCCAGGTGCTGAAATAATGACTTTTTTAGCGCCGCCTTTGATGTGAGCCGAGGCTTTTTCTTTAGTTGTGAAGAAGCCCGTGCACTCGAGCACGACGTCAACCTTGAGTTCGCCCCAGGGTAATTCAGCTGGGTTGCGATTGGCGAGTACACGAATCTTGTCGCCGTTAACCACCATGAAATCACCATCAACGCCAACCGTTCCCGAGAACTTGCCGTGGGCGGTGTCGTATTGGGTGAGATGGGCGTTGGTCTTAGGATCACCTAAGTCATTAATGGCTACGATTTGAATATCGTGCTTTTTGCCGCCTTCGTAATGTGCACGCAAAATGTTACGGCCGATACGGCCATAGCCGTTAATAGCAACGCGAATCGTCATGATGTGTCGAGCTCCTGATTATTTGAAATTTATAAAAGATTTTTAACCGCTTGCGCGACTTTTTCTGCCGTCAAGCCAAAATGCTTAAACAACACCCCTGCGGGTGCTGATTCACCGTAGGTGTCAATGCCAATGACTGCGCCGTCAAGCCCTACATATTTATGCCACAACCCAGTGACCCCAGCTTCGACCGCGACGCGCGGCATACCCTTAGGCAATACTGACGCACGCCAGGCTGCGTCTTGCTGATCAAAGACCTCGGTACATGGCATTGAAACTACCCGCACCGCGATGCCTTCAGAGGCCAGCAGTTTCTGTGCGTCGATCGCGATCGCCACTTCAGAGCCGGTTGCAATAATCGCAGCCTTGGCGTCGGGGGCCTCTTGCAGAACATAACCGCCACGCGCGACCTGTTTTAAGGTTTCAGCGCTACGCGCGACAAACGGTAAGTTCTGACGCGACAGCAGCAAGGCAGTTGGGCCGCCTGCATGCACATCCATCCCGATGCTGCTTGGGCGACTGACAGCCGCCAACCAAGCCGCGGTTGTTTCGACCGTATCGCAAGGGCGCCACACCGATAAATTAGGAATCAAACGCAGGCTACTGGCATGTTCAATCGACTGATGCGTTGGGCCATCTTCACCCAAACCGATTGAGTCGTGCGTAAACACATGCACGACGCGCTGCTTCATCAGGGCTGCCATGCGCAAGGCATTGCGTGAGTAATCAGAGAAGGTCAAGAAGGTGCCGCCAAAGGGCAGATAGCCGCCATGCAAGGCCATGCCATTCATGATGGCAGCCATGCCAAATTCACGTACGCCATAATTAATGTGTCGGCCAAACTGAACGCCTGAGGCGCCAGCACGCACGGGCGCCACATCTTTCCAGTCGGTAAAGTTTGAACCCGTCAGGTCGGCAGAGCCGCCAAGCATTTCGGGTAACACTTCAACCAAGGCTGTGATCGCTTGTTGCGAGGCTTTGCGTGAAGCCACGGTTTCAGCTTTTTCGTTGGTCGCATTTAACAGTTGCTGTGCCGCCGTTGCAAAATCGATCGGTAATTCGCCCCGCATGCGACGCGTAAACTCACTCGCCTCAGTGGGAAACTGAGCTGTGTAAGCATCAAAACTTTTTTGCCAAGCTGCCTGTGCCTGAGCCCCGGTCGCACGCTGACTCCAACCCTGATACACCGCATCAGGAATTTCGAAAGGCGCATGCGACCAACCAATTGCTGCGCGGGTACGAGCGATTTCTTCTGCCCCCAACGGAGAACCGTGCACTTTATCTGTGCCCGCAACGGTTGGTGCACCCTTGCCGATCACTGTGCGACAAATAATTAAAGTCGGACGCGCCTGCGCAACGCCGGTCAGTCGAGCCTGTTTAATGGCCTGATCGATCGCCGCGACATGATGACCATCGGCAACACGCACGACGTTCCAGCCATAGGCTTCAAAGCGCTTGGCCGTATCGTCGGCAAACCAGTTTTCAACTTTACCGTCGATCGAAATCCCGTTGTCGTCATATAAAACAACCAGTTTGCCCAAACGCAAGGTGCCCGCTAACGAACACACTTCGTGCGAAATACCTTCCATTAGGCAGCCATCACCCACAAACGCATAGGTGTGATGATCGACCAGCTTGTGTCCAGGGCGATTGAACTCAGCTGCCAGTAAGGCTTCGGCAAGCGCCATCCCAACAGCGTTGGCCAAACCTTGCCCCAATGGGCCGGTGGTGGTTTCAATGCCAGGCGTCACGCCAACCTCAGGGTGCCCTGGCGTTTTAGAGTGCAGCTGACGAAACTTGCGCAACTCATCCATCGGCAGGTCGTAGCCCGTCAGGTGTAGCAAGGCGTAAATCAACATTGAGCCGTGCCCGTTTGACAACACAAAACGGTCGCGATTCGCCCAGGCGGGGTCGGCTGGGTTGTGACGCAAGTGGCGCGTGAACAGCGCTTGCGCCATTTCGGCCATTCCCATGGGGGCGCCCGGATGCCCAGAGTTGGCTTGCTGGACCGCGTCCATAGCAAGGGCTCGAATCGCATCGGCCAATTTAACGGGAACAACAGTATTTGAGTTCATGCGATGTGTCCCGCCCGAACAAGCACAGGAAAAATGGGTTACAAAACGTAGGAGTTTAGCACCCGTATAACCCCTCACCCTCTCTCTGAGCGACCTGATGGCTGACCCCCGCTTTTACTGCCCTATCCCGGTTCTTGCTGAGCAAGAACTCGAATTACCCGCGTCTGTGGCGCACCACGTGCGCGTCAGGCGCCTGAAGGACGGCGACAACGTGGTGCTGTTTGACGGTCGCGGGGGAGAGATTGCGGGTGTGCTCAGCTTTGCCGAAAAAAAAACCTTTGTTTTAATGGGTCAGCACAACCCAAAAGAGGCCGAACTCAGCGGTGAAATCACCTTAATTCAGGCTTTGCCCTCGGGCGACAAAATGGATTGGATTATCGAGAAAGCCGTCGAACTCGGGGTTCACCGCCTCATCCCCGTCGCCGCGCAGCGCAGCGTGCTGAGGCTTTCAGGGCCACGGCTTGAAAAACGTCTTGAACACTGGCGTGGGATTATTACGTCGGCCTCTGAGCAATGTGGTCGCAACCGGCTCATGCAACTAGAGGCACCACAATCCCTTGAGCAAGCCCTTGCAGCCACGCTACCCAGGCAGCGCTTGCTGTGCGACCCCGAGGCTGCCTACACACTTGCCCAGCACCTTGAGGTCAGCCTTCAAGAGCAAAAAGAGGTCAGTGCGCTGAGCCTGCTGATCGGCCCTGAAGGGGGCTGGAGCCCAGACGAGGTGGCTACCGCGGCACGGCAAGGGGTGACAAAAATTAAATTTGGCTCGAGAGTGCTGCGCACCGAAACTGCCGGGCTTGCAATGGTAGCTGCCAGCACGGCTCTGCTAGGGTGGTAGCTTGAGTGCACAGCAATGAGCGCGGCAAAGAGTCTGGCAGCGCTCAGCCAAGCGGCCGCGAACTAGGCCGGCTCATCACTCCAGTTATTGACTACGCCGGGTTGGTCGTCGGGGTGTTTGCCCGCATGCTGGATCCCGAAAATAAAAACACGGCCGTTATCACGTGCAAAACCGACCGCATCATTCAACACCTGCATAAACTGCACACCATCCATCACAATGGCCGCATCCGCCGAGTGCAGCTTTTCAAAGACCAAGACCAGGCCTTCTTTTTGATCGAGCAAGCTGTCACACAAGCAGTCAAAAAACGAGTCGAAACTTGACCCAAAGAACTGAGGGTAATCGACCGCCTTGACGACCGCACGAAACACCGCCGAGCGGCTGCGCGCTTTGTCGCACTTCGCCACACACCAGGCCAGTCCTTTCTCTGACGCTGCCACCGAAAGCAAATCGCTCCCGGTGTCAGGATCAAAGTCGCCGCCGTTACGTAACAGCTGCTTTAATTTTGGATCAACCGCCTTACTCATTTCAGAGGGCTCCTAGAACAAGGCCACAATATTGTGTGTAGTTTTAGCACACGACAGCCGTGCAGACCTTGCCTGATGTCAAGTATTGGTTAGCATAGGCAAAAATCACCCACTTAAATCTCTTAAAGAAGCGTCGTTTGTTGGTGCCCAAGCTGCGGTCCGTTCGCCTCAACGACCGTCAAGGCCGTCATATTGACGATTCGGCGGACCGTTGCACTCGTGGTCAGGATATGCACAGGTGCATTTGCGCCCAGTAAGAAAGGCCCAACCGCCACGCTGCCGCCAGAAACCGTTTTTAGCAGGTTATACGCAATATTGCCAGAATCAACATTCGGACACACCAGCAGATTGGCCGAACCTTTTAAGGTTGACGACGGTAGAATTTTCAGGCGCAGCTTCTCATCTAAGGCGCAATCACCATGCATCTCACCATCGACCTCAAGCTCGGGGGCCTGCTCGCGAATCAACGCTAAAGCCTCTTGCATTTTGGTACCCGAGGCCGAACTGCCCGAGCCAAAGTTTGAGCGTGATAACAACGCGACCTTAGGCACTAAATTTAAACGCCTCATTTGTGCCGCCGCCGCGATCGTAAATTCAGCGATCTGCTCGGCAGTCGGGTCATCGTTGACATGGGTATCGACCAAAGCCAAGGTTTGCTCGGGCAACAACAAAATGTTCATGGCGGCGTAAGTCGATGTACCCGGCTGCTTTCCAATCACCTGATCGATATAACGCAAATGGTCACCGTAGCCGCTCACCGTGCCACAAATCATGCCGTCGGCATCGCCCATTTTGACCATCGAAGCACCAATCAAGGTCAGGCGGCGACGCATCTCAACCCGCGCCATTTCTTTTGTCACGCCGCTGCGGCTCATTTTCTCCCAGTAAGCCGTCCAGTACTGGTGAAACCGAGGATCAAAATCTGGGTTGGTGACTTCGACGTCTTCACCTAGGCGCAAGCGCAAACCATACTTGTCGATGCGTGCCTTTAACACTTCAGGGCGTCCGATCAAGATGGGCTTTGCCAGTTTTTCGTCAACAATGACCTGCACCGCACGTAGTACACGCTCGTCTTCACCTTCAGTGAACACGATACGCACCCTGCCACCCGCGCGAACATGCGATTTGGCGCCCGCAAACAGCGGCTTCATAAAAGCGCCCGAGCGATAAACAAACTGTTCAAGCTGCTCGACATACCCTTCTAAGTCGGTGATGGGCCGGGTGGCAACACCGCACTCCATGGCGGCCTTGGCCACGGCAGGCGCAATTCGCACAATCAAACGGGGGTCAAAAGGCTTGGGGATGAAAGAATTGGGGCCAAACGCGACGTCATATTGACCATAAGCGGCGGCTACGACTTCGCTTTGCTCTTCTTGCGCGAGCTTGGCAATGGCCACCACAGCGGCTTTTTCCATTTCACGCGTAATCGTCGTGGCGCCAACATCTAACGCACCTCGAAAAATATACGGAAAACACAAGACGTTGTTGACTTGATTCGGGTAATCAGAGCGGCCCGTTGCCATGACGATATCATCGCGCACCGCGTGCGCTTCAGCGGGCAAAATCTCTGGGTTTGGGTTAGCCAGCGCCAAAATCAAGGGTCTAGCGGCCATCACTTTCACCATCTCTGGCTTAAGCACGCCACCCGCCGACAACCCTAAAAATACGTCCGCGTTTTCGATAATTTCTGCGAGCTTGCGGGCGTCAGTTTTTTGCGCAAAACGCATCTTATCGGGGTCCATTAGTACGGTGCGGCCTTCGTAGACCACGCCCTCAATATCTGAGACCCAAATATTTTTGAGCGGCAAACCCAAATCGACCATCAAATCAAGGCAGGCCAAAGCCGCAGCCCCTGCCCCAGACACCACTACCTTGACCTGCTTAATATCTTTACCAACAACGGTGAGCCCGTTAATAAACGCGGCCGATACACAAATTGCCGTACCGTGCTGATCGTCATGAAACACGGGGATACGCATGCGCTCGCGCAACTTGCGCTCGACGATAAAACACTCTGGCGCCTTGATATCCTCAAGATTGATCCCGCCAAAGGTTGGCTCGAGGCTCGCAATAATCTCAACTAGCTTGTCTGGATCTTGTTCATTGATTTCAATATCGAACACATCGATGCCAGCAAATTTCTTAAACAGTACGGCTTTGCCTTCCATCACGGGCTTTGAGGCCAACGGGCCGATATTGCCCAGCCCAAGCACAGCAGTGCCGTTGGTGATCACCCCCACCAGGTTGCCACGGGCCGTGTAGCGAAACGCGTTGGCTGGGTCTATTACAATTTCTTCGCATGCTGCGGCCACGCCCGGCGAGTATGCCAAGGCTAAGTCGCGCTGATTCGACAAGGTTTTGGTCGGGGTTACCGAGATTTTGCCGGGGCGACCCTGCTCGTGATACTCAAGCGCGGCCTGGCGAAAGGTTTTTTCCATGTTGCTCTGAAAGTGAACGATTTAAGAAGATGATTCTAGCCGCTTTAGGTTAGAGTTTGAACCGAATACCCCCAATGGATCAAGGATGTGCTTAAGTTCTTGATCGAGTTGTGACGCGAGCTCTCGATCTTGTTCGCTAGCTAGCGCTCGGCGCGGGACTTGGGGCAATGTATCGGCGCGCTTCAGCCACAAAGTTTGTAACCAGCCTAGTCTGCCTTGATGACCAAACAACAGTTGCGCCAGATTGGGCTCGTGAGTCGGACTCGCAATCAGGGCATCGAGCCTGTAGCGACCAGGCCAGGGGGTTAACTGCGCGCAACGCTGCGCCGACTCTGAGCCAGCGAGCTCAAACAGTTTAGGCACCAAGCGCTGAACGGTCAGGCTGCGCAGCGGCGCTTGCGCGGTTGCACCAAAAGGGCCAAGCACCTCAACCGTTCCATCAGCAAACAACATTTCTGCGCGCTCAACGATTCGAACCGCATCTGGCTTGCTCGACCCTAACGCGCACCCATCCTCTCTCTCACCCGTCTCCCAGGGTTGTCCGGGCGAAGGTGTTTCGTCTCTTCGCGCAGCACCTGATACCGCGCCACGCACAGTTTCGGGCCACGCGAACCATTGCGCCATGGTTAGCTCAGGCGCCAAACTCATCCCAACAAAAATGCCCGTTTCTTTGAGTTGCTCGACCGTGCAGCCAGCGTCAGCTCGCCACACGCCTGTTCGCGAATCGACCAGAGATAACGTCGCCCCTGCGGGCTGGGGCGACATCCAAAGCGTCGCTTGTTTGCGAGCGGTGGGGTATTCGTCCCCCTCTAACATCAGTGCGACGCGATACTCTTGGCATAAGGCGCGCGCATGCGCGACATCTTCGGGGCGAATCGGCTGAAGCCACGCCTGCGGCGCCTGAGCAAGGTGCGCGTTTGTAGGCTCTGTGCGCACGTTTCCCAAACACGTTCGCTCAAGCCGCGCGCAAAACTGCTCAAAAGGCGTGGCCGCTGTACGGCGCCCCATTAAAAAAGCACGTCTGGATGTCGGCGTAACCACTACAATTCAGCCTCTTACGGAGAGATAGGTTATGACAGTTCTTGCAGCACGCACCGCCGATACCGTGACCTTTCACGCGGTCGAACTTTTTAAACAAGCCACAGCGTTACAACGCAGCGGTATCGACATTATCAGCCTTGGCGTCGGAGAACCCGACTTTACCGCAGCCCCGCAAGTGATCCAAGCGATGCAACTTGCGGCGCAGTCTGGCAAAAGTGGCTACTCACCCCCTGCTGGCCTGCCTGAACTCAGAGAAGCAATCGCTGGGTTTTACACCACGCAACTTGGCGCCAAAGTCGACCCCAACCGGGTCATCGTGACCTCAGGTGCAAGCGGCGCACTTTTGCTAGCCGCGATGGCACTGATTAACCCCGGTGATGAAGTCTTGATGCCCGACCCTTGCTACCCACCCAATCGCAACTTCGTCGGTGCGGCCGGCGGCACTACCAAACTCATCCCCACCACCATCGCCAACCGTTTTCAACTCTCAGACACCGACATCGAGCAACATTGGGGCCCCGCCACGCGCGGTGTCTTGATCGCCTCGCCAAGCAACCCCACCGGTACCTCGATCCCGCGTGACGCACTCACCCGCCTGATTAAACAAGTGCATGCACGCAACGGTTTTGTCATGATGGATGAAATTTATCTAAGCTTATCCTACGACAACACGCGTCAATCTGCCCTTGCCATCGATGACAACCTGATTATCCTGAATAGCTTTTCAAAATATTTCAATATGACGGGCTGGCGCTTGGGTTGGATGATTGTGCCAACGCATATGGTTAAGCCCATCGAAAAAATGGCAGCAAGTTTAGCCATCTGCGCGCCCACATTGGCGCAGCATGGCGCGATCGCTTGCTTCGAACCAGACGCTCTGGCGCTGTTTGAGCAGCGCCGCGAAGCCTTTAGGCAACGCCGCGATTATTTGGTGCCGGCCTTAAAAAGCTTAAACATTGGTGTACCCGTGACGCCCGACGGTGCGTTTTATATTTATGGCGATATCTCGGCACGTTCGTCAGACAGTAGCGCTTTTTCGGCGGCACTGCTCAACGGTGCGCGTGTTGCTGCCGTGGCGGGCTTAGATTTTGGCCCAGCACATGCCGCCCACACCATGCGATTTGCCTACACCACTGGGCTTGAGCGCCTGCAAGAGGCGGTTCATCGCATGAAGGCGTTTTTAGGCTAATACTTGAGGCTTAGCTTTTGCTCTCAATCTTTGAGTGCGATTGAACCCGCGAGCGCTAAACGACGGCGCTCGGACAACACTTTTTCTGTATAGCCCCCGTCGGCATTGGGGCTGCTGGCGCCGCAATAACACAGCAGCCCACCTGCCACAGAGCCGCGGGTACGGATGCAATACGCCAAAATGAAGGCACCAACGCGAATATTAGCAACCGGATTAAACACCATCGTTTCACCGCGCCCGAGTTGGGTAAATTTCTCTCGATGGACACTCATCATGACTTGCATCAGCCCAGTCGGGCCACCCACCTGACCACCAGCGTAGGGATTAAAGCGTGACTCAGTCGCGATAATCGCGAGCAGTAACAACGGATCGACTTTTAATTCATCACCCACCACATAAGCTGTTTCAACAAACATCTGAGCGGCTTGCGTTGCCACCAGATACTTGCGAGACAAATATTGAATTAACGCCTCTTGCTGGCTTTGACTGACGGCCTGTCGCTGTAAAACCTGTGCAAGCGTGACGGCACTGCCCGATGTCGGGCCTTGTGCCGCAACGGCTAACTCCTGTTGCACCGTTGCGGTGCGAGGCGGTGGTGCTGCGACCACCAAATCCTGTGGTGCCGGTGCCGCTGGGGCAACACGCCCGAGTGCGGCAGGCGGTAATGTTTGACCACGCAGCGGTTCTAAATCGACGGCGGCAACGATCGTCCCGACTGGTGCGCTCGTGTTCGTCGTGGCCTGCGGAATCAAAGCATCAGGTACCAGCGCATACAGCAACGCTGAGTGAATCTGCAAGGCCTGCCCACGGAGTGTGGGCATCGTCAGCACCATCGTACCGGCAACTAGAACAGTGATCCCAAGGTAAATCGCGCAAGTGCGGACAAACTCAGCGAGGTTGCGGTAGAGCCCACTCATCAACTGTTGGATCACGCCCAATGGGGTGGGCGCGACCACACCGCTGAGAGGACTCAAGCGCTTTGGGGTCATGGTTGCTTCACCTTGGGGTCAAGCATGGCCGGTGTTAACCTTATGTGCATCGTAGAACTGTAACCGTTTTGGCGGAGTAAGACCTTGAAATACAAAGACTTAAGAGATTTTATCGCGCAGCTTGAGCGCTCGGGCGAACTCAAACGCATCAGTCAACCCGTATCCACCTCACTTGAGATGACCGAGATTTCGGATCGCGTTCTCAAAGCCGAGGGCCCGGCCCTGCTGTTTGAAAACGCCACGCACAACGGCCAACCTGCCTCAATGCCGGTCTTGGCAAACTTGTTTGGCACACCCGCGCGCGTGGCGCGTGGGATGGGCGCCGAAAACGTAGGTGCCTTACGCGAGATCGGTGAGCTGCTCGCGTCTTTACGCGAACCCGAGGCCCCAAAGGGCTTTCGTGATGCCTTAGCAAAAGTCTCAATGCTCAAAGCCGCCTTATGGGACATGAGCCCCAAAACGGTTCGTGGTGCCCCTTGCCAAGATATCGTTTGGGAAGGTGATGATGTTGATCTGGCCAAACTGCCCATCCAGACCTGCTGGCCCGGCGACGTTGCGCCGTTGCTGACTTGGGGCCTGGTGATTACGCGAGGCCCCAACGCCCGTCGGCAAAATCTAGGTATTTATCGACAGCAAATGATTGGCCGCAACAAACTCATCATGCGCTGGTTGTCGCACCGCGGCGGCGCGCTGGATTTTAGAGATCACGCGCTGGCCCACCCCGGCACGCCCTTCCCCATTGCGGTGGCGCTAGGAGCCGACCCAGCCACTACGTTGGGCGCCGTCACGCCTGTCCCGGACAGCTTGTCTGAATATCAATTCTCAGGCTTGCTACGTGGCGCACGCACTGAAGTCACCCAAGCACTAGGAAGCGACCTGTCGGTTCCGGCGACCGCCGAAATTGTGCTCGAGGGGCATTTGCTACCAAGCTCAGATCCGCGCGCAATCAAACCTGTTGTCCCTCAAGGCGTGAACCCGCCACCGGCGTCTGACTACGAACTTGCGCTTGAGGGCCCTTATGGCGACCATACCGGCTATTACAACGAGCAAGACTGGTTTCCCGTGTTTACGGTTGAGCGCATCACCATGCGTCGCAACCCAATTTATCACACCACCTACACAGGCAAGCCACCCGATGAGCCCGCCATACTAGGCGTCGCACTCAATGAAGTCTTCGTGCCGATTTTGCGCCGACAGCTGCCCGAGATTGTTGACTTTTATCTGCCGCCCGAGGGCTGTAGCTATCGCTTGGCCGTCGTGTCGATTCGCAAACAGTATCCGGGCCACGCCAAACGTGTGATGTTTGGTTTGTGGAGTATTTTGCGCCAGTTCATGTACACAAAATTTATTGTCGTCGTCGATCAAGACATCAACCCGCGCGACTGGAAAGAAGTCGTTTGGGCAATGACCACACGCATGGATCCAGTGCGCGACACACTTCTCGTTGAAAATACACCCATCGATTATCTGGATTTTGCTTCGCCGGTTTCAGGACTCGGCGGAAAAATGGGCCTCGACGCCACCAACAAATGGCCAGGCGAGACTCAACGTGAATGGGGCACACCGATTACGATGGATGCCGCCACCAAGGCGCGAGTGGATGCGATTTGGGGTGAATTGGGGCTTTGAGTCCGTCCCACCTATACCGCGACCCAGACGCATGCAGATACAAGGTGGGGTGACCTAGAGTTTTGAGTCGCGCGGCCCTATTAGCGCAATACCTTCACCTCAATCACTGATTTTTGACCAGAGTGCTCGATCTCTTGCTTCATCACCAGGTTGGTCGTTGGACAAAACCAATCAGTCACTTGAGATTGAATCGATGGGATCGGTAGCACCATGCCCTGCACTTGTGCGGTGGTCGGGTCTGTGCTGCGGGCATAGCGCACCGGCCAGCATTGCAACTTACCGATCGCAGTCTGGATAGTCTGCTGTGCCCCTACGGTTTTTTCGCCCATGCGCACACCCACTGGCGTGGTGGAACCGCGTTTAGGATCGCCCACTGCAAGGGAATAAGATTGCGCAGGAAACTTTTGCCCCGCAGCGCGAATGGGTGCACCAAAACCAAACAACCCCAGCAACTGCACATCAAAGGTGGCCGCGCTTGCAGACTTACCGGGGCGCGCATTTGTGACGCTTGTTTGGTTGCCACTTACGTTTAAGACATGATCGATATCGCTCGAGCCGCTTAAAAAACTCACCAGCGCATAATTGGCAAAACCTTTCACCAGTGCCTGACATGCAGTACCTGAAGTTTTTTTAACTTGGCTGAACGTTAACTTAGCCGAGACATTCAACATGCCCGAGCTACCAATCTCAATCACACCGCCGTTGCGAAAAAAACGACCATCACAGATTTGTGCCTGCGCACTTGTACAAATACCAAGTAACACCGAGAGCATGAGTATTTTGTAAAAGTTCCGCAGCGCTGCACTCTTCATCGATTCGCTGCCCCGTTAGATTGTTTGCTCTTCATCGAGTGACTAGCCGCCTCGGTAGTTTGTGCAGTATCAGTGACTTGGTCAGGTGTGTAGAGGGCTTCATCGCGCAGTCAACCAGGCGATCAGTGCGTTTTCAAACGAGCGTGCCTCATGGGCTCGCTCGTGGTTCACCATACTGATCACGACGTAGCGCTTTCCGCTCGCACCCCACACGTATCCTGCGACCGAACGCACATCGCGCAAGGCACCAGTTTTAAGGTGCGCCATCGATTTTGTTGAAGGGTCGCGCAGACGATTACGCGTGGTGCCATCCGAACCAAGAATTGATAACGACGCGACATACTCTGGCATCACAGTTGAGGTCCAGGCCTTTTGTAGCATCTGCGCCAAGCTGTCGGCCGACACCACGCCGTTGCGCGACAAACCCGAACCGTTATCGAGCACCATACCCTTCATCGGCAGGCCCTGACGCGCCAAGACCTCTTGGGCAACTTGTACGCTACCAGCGACCGTCGCCGGGCGACGCCCAGCTTCAGCACCTAGCGTCAGCAATAACACTCGCGTCATCACGTTGTTACTGCGCTTGTTAATTAAACGAATCACTTCAGACAGAGGGGGTGACTGATGCGAGGCTACGATGATCGCCCCGGCTGGAATCGTGCCGCTGCGGATCGGCCCGGTAATGACCCCCCCTAGCTCTTGCCACAACGAACGCAGTACACGTGCGCCAAATTCTTGTTGCGAGAAGGCCAAACGAAACACGTCAAACTCGCCACAAGAGCCCACGGCCTTACCCGAAACACGAAACTTAACCGTGCCTTCGGTCATCGTGATGTCGGTGCTGATGTTGGGCGAGCCCGGGCATACGCCGTCTACCCACTGCACGTTGCCGTCAATCTGCACACCCGCCATGGGTGGGTCGACAAACGACTTCCAGCTGCGCGTGCCCGGATCGGGCGAAAAGACTAAACGCACGGCACCAAAGCCCACCATAAACGCATCAGGACTCGCGTTATAAGGGCTATAAGCCGAACCATCAAACGTACTCGGATCAATCGTCACATCACCAAAAATTGAACGGTCGATCACAATTTCAGGGATTTCGCGCACGCCGCGCAACCGCAAGTCGCGCAGCAAACGCCAAAGATCCTGTAATAAAAAGATGGGATCGCCACCCGCCCGAAGGTACAGCGGGCCACTCAACACACCTTGGTCTGAAGCCTTGGCGTCAGACCCAATCAGTAAGTCCGTACTCCAAGTGTAGGCCGGCCCCAACCGCGACACGGCCGCATAGGTTGTAATCAATTTCATCACAGAGGCCGGATTACGCGGTACTTCGGGCGACACGGCAAACAACTGTGAACCGCCGACTTCTTGCACCAGCACCGAGAGCGAGGATTCAGGCAGTTTGGTCTGTGCCCAAGCACGTGCCAGCTCAGGCGGCAAACCAGCCTGCGCACAGGCGCTGCTCGAACCAAACAACAGACTTAACCAAATTGGTGCCAATAAAGAGCCTATCTTTGCCTGCAAACCTGTCATTACCGTCGCCTGTTTCTTCATCTCAACCCACAGCATACAAAAAAAGTACCCCAAGAGGCTTAAAATGCGCGGTCTTTCATAGCTTGTTCTACGAAATGTGCTCAAGC
>Ga0070374_10000426_pt1 | contig 17043 bp, 14 predicted proteins | sample LauGreSuBDMM15SN_2_FD_66374 | JGI IMG/M metagenome (GOLD analysis project Ga0070374, IMG submission 66374) | Freshwater lake microbial communities from Lake Michigan, USA - Su13.BD.MM15.SN (version 4) (version 4) | ecosystem: Environmental > Aquatic > Freshwater > Lake | place: Lake Michigan...
TTTGGCTTGGTAGCTCAGTTGGTACGAGCGAACGACTGAAAATCGTTAGGTCGCCGGTTCGATCCCGGCCCAAGCCACAGTTTATTTTGATTCGAAATCTCTAATGTTCTTTAAAGTTTCTTCGAGCGGATCGCTTCCTGCATTTACATTCCTGTACCAATTAATGGTCCACTTGACACTTTCTTCAAAGCTCAGCCTGTCCGACCACCCTAATTCATCTCTAGCTTTATTGGAGTTAAGCTTCAACATCGAAGCTTCATGCGGATGGTTTCCTAAATCATTTTCCCAATTCTTTTCCACGCCCCACGCGGCGCCCGCAATATTGGCAACGTCGGCCACAGTCTTGGATTGATTTTCATCTGGTCCAAAGTTCCATGCACCATCAGCCTTGTTTTGAATTACTGCATCTACCAACATTAGATACCCATTTAAACAATCAAGCACATGTTGCCATGGGCGCACAGAGTTTGGCGCTCTCAATTTTGGAGTCCATCCAGAAGAATAGGAGTGTATTAAATCTGGAATCAATCGATCAGCACAAACATCGCCTCCACCAACTACGTTACCAGCTCGAGCAATTACGGTTGCTACATTCTCAAAACTAGATAGCCATGATTGGGTTGCGATGTCAGCCATAGCTTTAGATGCGCTATAAGGATCCTGCCCACCTAAAGCTTCTGACTCTACGTAACCTGACGTCTTGCCGATGTTCTTATAAACTTTATCCGTTGTGATAATCAATTGTGCTTTTAGATCTCTTAACTGCTGCGAAGCTTTAAGAACATTCAGTGTTCCAATTACATTTGTCTCAAAAGTAGCTATTGGGCTTCTGTATGACTCCCGAACCAAAGCTTGAGCTGCTAAATGAATTACCACATCAGGATTGATCTCTTTAAAATACGAGGGGAGCTTTACAGATTCGCGGATATCACATCGAATATCGTTTTCCAAGAATTTCCCAATTTCAGCTCGCTCAAATAACGATCCCACCTCTGGCTGCAGAGAGATGCCACTTACAAGGTGCCCTCGTTCACGCAAAATCAGAGAAAGCCAAGCCCCTTTAAAGCCTGTGTGCCCTGTTATGAGAAAATGCATAGTATCCTTCACTTTGGTTAATGCAATTGTACTTACTACCGAAGCTTTGGAGGGTATTTCAGTGCAAGTAGTGATTCTTGCAGGGGGGTTTGGAACTCGACTCTCTGAAGAAACTGATCTCATCCCAAAGCCAATGGTCAGAATTGGAGACATTCCAATTTTACAACACATTATGAATTTCTACTCAGGATTTGGACACAAGGATTTTGTAGTTGCGCTAGGTTACAAAGCGGATATAATTGTTGAATATTTCGAATCGGCCAAGAATTCAGAATTGAATCTCAAATTGGTTGACACTGGATTAGAAACATCTACTGGCGGTCGAATAAAGAAGCTAGAGGGTGAACTAGATGACGAATTTATGCTCACATACGGTGATGGACTTTCGAATGTGAATATCGATGAATTGCTAGATCATCATCGTCGGTTTGGAAAGATTGCAACAGTAACCGCTGTTCGACCTCCTGCAAGATTCGGAACTATTGAAATTTCCAACGGTGTTGTTACAAAATTTGCGGAAAAAGACCCACAGGATGCAGGTTGGATCAACGGTGGATTTTTTTGTCTGAACAAAAAAGTCTGTGAATTTATTTCAGACTTGACAACCTCTTTTGAAAGCGAACCTCTCAGACACCTCGTGGAAATTCAAGAGTTGTCGGCGTATGAACACCATGGCTGGTGGCAGCCCATGGACACTCTGCGAGATAAGAGAACTTTGGAGTCTGTTTGGAATAGAGGTGACGCCCCTTGGTTAATGAAATAATTAGGTCTTCGCCTTTCATCGAGGGCCGAGGTGAGATTTTTTGCCGTGGCTGTCTAGGGGAAAATCTATTTTCGGCACTAGACCTTGGATCGCTGCCAATTGCTAACGAATTACTTTTAGACGAAGAAAGTGAAATTGAGAAATTCCCACTCCACTTAAGAGTATGCACAGACTGTGAGTTGGGGCAGGTGGCTGATGTAGTTACCCCTGAAAGAATCTTTCGTGACTACAGATACTTATCCTCAATGAGTACCACTTTTTTACAGCACGCATCAGATTTTGTCACTCAAGTAGTTCAAAAAGAAACATTCCTCAAGGGTGACTGGGTCCTTGAGATTGCCAGCAATGATGGCTATCTACTGAAAAATTTCTTACCGTTTGGAATAGAGTCAATCGGTATTGAACCAGCAGAAAATGTAGCCGAGAAAGCAAGAGAGCTGGGGATTCACACAATTACAGAATTTTTTTCAAGTTATCTCGCGAATGAGCTGCTTGCAAAACATGGGTACCCAAAACTAATTATTGCTAATAACGTTATGGCGCATGTCCCTGATCTAACTGATTTCATCAAAGGCCTTGCCGTATTGTGCGGACCAGTCACGCAAATTAGTATTGAAAATCCGTCGCTTTCAAATATATTAGTCGGGATGCAATTTGACACTATTTATCACGAGCATTACTCCTATTTATCAGCCACATCGGTGGCCAGATTAGGCAAAATGCATGGGTTAAATTTATTTAGAGTTGAACAACTAAAGATTCATGGTGGTTCGAACCGTTATTGGTTGAAAAAGTTAGACCTAGATATCAATAACGAGGCTTCGGTGGAGAAGATAATTCATTTAGAAAATGAAAGTGGCCTATTCAATCCCCAAGAATGGGACCAATTTTCTTCTAAAGTGTCTAAGATCTTGGCTGATTTTCTTGAATGGCTTCGAGATGATCAGGTGAGTGGAAGAAGAATATATGGATATGGCGCAGCGGCAAAAGCAAGCACTTTATTAAATTCGACCGAGATAGCACCCAATTTGGTAAAGGCGATTGCTGATCTAAGTTTGGAAAAGCAGCGACGTTTTATGCCGCCTCATGGAATCAGAATAATCTCCCCTGAAGAGTTGTTCCTTGAAAAACCAACAGATGTTATTATTTTTCCTTGGAATATTAAATCAGAAATTGCAAACTTTCTACGCTTAAATCTGGGAGATCAAGTTAGGTTATGGTGCGCTATTCCTGAGATGCATCAAGTTGAAGAAAAATGACTTCGACATGTCTGTCAGAAATCGATGGAGTTCGAATCAACCAGATTCAATCCGCCTCCGACAATCGTGGTTCATTCTTTAAATTCCATCCGCTAAACGAAATCGATAATCCACTGGACTCTGTGGCTCTCTCCTTCAATCCAACGACTGGGACCGTGAGAGGTTTGCATTTTCAAGTCGATCCTTTCGCAGAGGAAAAATTGGTGACGTGTATTCAAGGTTCGATTTTTGATGTCATTGTGGATCTACGTCCTAGTTCTAAAACTTTTGGGAAGTGGAGTTCAATTGAATTAAATGGCGCTAATTTGACTCAGCTTTATCTGCCTAAAGGAATTGCACATGGTTTTCAAACTCTTTCACAAAACTCAATAGTGCATTATTGCCTGACTTCTAAATATGAGCCGAATTCTTCCTACGTGATCAACCCTTTCGGAGACCTCGATATTTCATGGCCCATAGATAGCATAAGCGTTTCAGACAGAGATAAAAAAGGTCTGACGTTTTCCGACGCTGCTGAAAGGTATGCAGCATCAATTGAATTCAACTTAGGATGAGGATTCTTGTTATTGGTAGTGGGTTTGTTGCAGGCCCCATAGTAGAGAAGCTTGAGTCTGAGGGACATGAGCTTTTTATTTATTCACGCACTGCGAATAAAATTCTAAAATGCCAACAAGTCGAAGGTGATATTTTTAATTTTACTGACTTTGTAAAAGTGCTGGCCTGGGAGCCACAAATAATTATTCACACGGCATGGATAACTACACCAGGAAAATACAAAAGTGACTTATCTAATTATGAGTACGCGAAGTTTACTATCAATTTAGCGAATTACATAAGCCAATCTAAAGTGGAGCATTTAATTGTTCTGGGTACTTGCGCCGAATATGGACAGCAAACCGGACCAAGCGCTGCCGGGTTTACTAAAACTTCTCCAAACATTTTGTACTCTGATCAAAAAGTTTTAGCATTTAATGCCGCTAGAAAAATTCTCCGAGAAACCCCTATCCGCTTTACTTGGGCGCGATTGTTCTATCCATATGGCCCGCATCAACATGAAAAACGATTGATTCCATACTTGATTCATTCACTTAAAACTGGGATTCCGATTCGCCTAGCCGATGTCTCATCCGTGTACGACTGGATTACGACCCGAGATATTGCTTCTGCAATTTCATGGATCATTGATCACAGACTCCCAGTTGAAATCGATATTGGAACATCTATCGGCCTTACAAATCTCGAATTATTAATGACTCTCGAAGACTTACTGCAGAATAAGCATAAAGTGACAGCGCAGCAAGGGCATGAAATTGGAGCCGGAGAATTTTTTGTAACGGGCAAAAATTCTCCACTCTTGGTATCAGGATGGCTTCCAAGAGACACTTTGCGTTCGGGCTTGGAATGGGTTTTGGAGAAGTGAGAAAGCTCAGAATTGGATACTGGCCGTTATCCGAATCTTTACTTGTAGCCGGGGATAGACGTCGATTGTGTTTTTGGGCCAATGCTCGAGGCCATGAGATTGTAAGAGATTTGAGCCAGAAAGTCGATGTGATTGTTGCTAGTGAAAATTCGGATTTTAACTCCCCCTTTTTTACTCAAAAATCGACTCCGATAATTTTTGATTTAGTTGATGCTTATCTTTCACCAATAAATCCGTACGACGATTTTGCACGAGGAATTGCCAAGCGGCTTTTAGGTCAGATTAGTGGGGCAGCGAAACCTTTCAGTCACCATGTAAGACAATTCTGTGAACTTTCTAGCGCAGTTGTTTGCTCATCCCCTGAACAAGAACAGCTAATTGCAAGGCACAATATTAATACGCACGTTATTTTGGATTCGCATGACGAAATTGCGTTTATTGACCCGTCTCGACTTAAGATCAAGAATAAGGGTGAACAGAAAGTACTTTGGGAGGGCCAGCCGGCAACGATTAGAGGTGTAAGGGATATCTATTCAGTACTTACAGAACTTACAAAAACCAAAAATTTGGAATTTAATTTTGTGACTGATGAGAATTTTTTCCAATTCCTAAATAAGTATCTACAAAGAAATACCTTAAAAGTATTGAAGAAGGATTTATTTATGATTGCTAACCTAGTAAACATAGTTCCATGGTCTTCATCAAATTTAGTTGAGACTGCTCAAATGAGTGATGTTGCCATGATCCCTATTGATTTAAGAATCCCAATCCAAAGATTGAAGCCCGAGAATAGGCTCTTAATTATGTGGCGGCTGGGACTTCCCTGCTTAACATCAGCGAGTCCCGCATATGTTCGTGTCGAACGCCAAGCCGGGGTAAACGCTACTTGTAAGAATCTTAATGAATGGACTGAGAATTTCAATCGTATTCTAGAGGATCCAGATTTTGGTTACAGTCAAACTATATCCGGCCAAAATTATTTGCGTGAAAATCACAATACAAAGCTCTTACTCAATAAATGGGACTCAACATTTGAATCAGTGGTGGGATGAGTAATGAATAAGTACGAAGATTTTGATCTGGTTTATGCGACAATTGATTCGCTCTCCGAAGGAGTTGGGAGTAGCCAGATATCACCTCTAATTACCTTTCTCAGTCAGGCTGGCTTGAAAATCAAATTGATAAGTTATGAAAAATTAAGTCCAAGTGTTCAGTTAACAGATTATTTCAAATTAATCGGTGTTGATTGGGATTCACGACCATTTGGTTCGCATGGATTAACCGGTGGACTTAAGAGGATCAATAACTTAAGAAGTGGGATTCCAAGGACGAGTTTAGTTCATGCTCGAAGTGACATACCCGCGGTATCTGCAATAGCTTCACATCAAGCACCTGTGCTCTGGGATGTACGGAGCTTGTGGGCAGATCAAAAAATATTAATCCAAGAGAATCTCTTCAATTCAGCTACTTATCCGCTTTATCGAGGGTTAGAAAGTGTTGCGGCTAGAAATAGTTCTGGTATGTCGACACTGACAAATGCCGTGGTCCCAATATTGGAGGGGAGACATGAGAAACTCCCCCTATTACGCACCGTTGTACCTACGGCCGTGAATTTAAAGCGCTTTAAACTGAATGTGACTATGCCGGCGAAGATCCAAACTCTCTTTTCGGGTACTTTTAATGATTATTATGACCTGAATCTTAGTAGGTTGTTTATGAATGAGATTGGAAAGCAGGTTTCAGTTGAAACGCATTGGGCGCGACCTTCCGAATCTAGCAGATCTCGAATTGGAGTAGGTGAATCGAAGGTGTTTCCTTCCACTCAAATTGGAATGGCAGAATTGATTCCGAACTATAGCTTTGGTGTTTCTGTGTGCAAATTAGATGCGGGTCCCTCACTAACCGCTGCAATGCCCACAAAAATAGCTGAGTTTTTGGCGTGCGGAAGGCCGATGGTTGTTAATAAGGGTTTGGGCGACATGGATCAATTTATTGAAGAATTTGATGCAGGGGTCATACTAGATGGTTCTCCAGATAATTTGGTAGAGAGTGCAACTAAATTGATAAATCTTATTTTTGATCCTGAAACACCACTGCGATGTCGAGCTCTAGCTGAGAAGTATTTCAGTATGGAAAAAGGTGCTAAAAAGTATCTGGATCTTTACTCACAAATCCTAAAAGCAAAAGGCTAAAGACCCATTATTTTTGCTTGACGGTCAAAGTCGGGTACAGCTTTTCTAACTTCGTCAAAAGTTCCAGATGCGAGAACTTTGCCATTAGACAGATATACAACTCTATCTGCATTACGAACAGTCGATAGTCGATGCGCAATTATTACAACCGTAGTCAAGCCGCGTAATGCATGAATCGCATCCGATATGCTTGCTTCTGTTTCACCATCCAGTGAACTGGTAGCTTCGTCAAGAACTAATAAATGTGGACGAGTAAACATTGCCCGGGCGATTCCTAATCTTTGGCGTTGACCTCCACTGATTCGCGCACCACGTTCGCCCACTTGTGTATCAATTCCAGCAGGCAAATCGGAAACAAATCCATCTAGGTGGGCGACTTTGAGTGCACCCAAAACTAATTCGTCGGTGGCTTGTGATATAGGATAACCAAGCGCAATATTTTCACGAATAGTTCCTGCGGAAATTACTACATCCTGGGGGACATATGAAACAGCTCCTGGCCATTTTGCTACCGCTAGTAGAGGAGGAAGCCCAGAAATTAAGACCTTCCCGCTGTCAGGATTGAGCACTCCAAGCAAGATATCGATAATTGTAGTTTTTCCCGCCCCAGAAGGCCCAACAAACGCTATGGATGATCCCGCTGGGATTGCAAGAGAGACATCTTCAATAGCTGGTACCTGTTTATCTGGGTAAGTAAGTGTGACATTCTCAACAACTATTTCTGAGATAAAACCATCATGTTTAGCGTCTACAGTATCGTCGACATTCTCCACCATAGGCGCATTCCCTAATGCATCTATCAAATCTAGCGTGGGAAGTGACAATCCTAATCCATTTTTAACGTAAATGGATCCCTGCTGTAATCGCAGTACTGCCGGTGCAATACGAGTACCTGCGGCAAGAAATATTGCGAGTGTAGCAATCGCGTGTGATGCATCTTGCAGAGTGAATTGAACGGCTCCTATTAGTACCGCCGCAACCACCACAGTTGTTTCAATTACATACTTGCTGACATATGGAAGAAAACCGATTTCAGCGGAACTATCAGCAAGTGAATATCGTAATTGACCAATCTCTCTTGCGTAATAATCACGTCGGTTGCGAACTACCGACTCTCTATATGATGCGAAAACCTCAACTATTTTTTCATTGCTCCTTATATTTAGGTTAGAACTTTCAATTCCAAGTGTCCCTGCACGTATGTGCATGAATCTATATAAAAAATAGGCTATTAGTGAAAATACTAAAAATGTTGCAATGGCAGTAATTGGATCAACAACTAAAAGTCCAACAATCATAATTACCAATAGAGAGAGGTCGGCGATCCAAACGACAGTGGTTGCCAAGACTTGCAACATTATTCTTTCTACACCAGTAGTAACAGCATAAACAGTTTCTTGAGTAGTCCTAGATTGAACTTGTAAAACCGATTGCGAAAGCAGTCTTGAAATTAGATCTGAAGAAATCTTTGCCCCCCGGCGACTCAGGAAGAACAGAATTCGACGTGTGAAAAATATTGACAAAATCGTACGGCCCACCAGTAAGACAACAGCGCTACTTCCTAAAATTAACGCTTGGGTCTGAAATGTGGCTTCTTGAATATGGAATAATTTAAGTGCTGCACCCACTCGATCGCCTGGATTGTTTGATTGCAGCCCACTGACTGACAATGCACCAAGTAGGCCAACAGCAACTACGCCTAATAAATCCAAGCCGCCCATCAATACTTGCAATATTGTAATTCCTACGATTTTGCGACGATCCGAACTCGAAAGCACTCTAGCTGCCCTGCTAAGCGGACCTCTATGCAAACGATTCATCAGGATTAAAGTGAAATCCAAATGGGATTCTTAACAGTCCAATTCACTGTGCGCTCTAATGATTTCTCAAACGCAACTGGCGGCTTCCAGCCTAGTCCAATTAATTTGTCACCATTGAGCGCATAACGCAAATCATGACCAGGGCGAGTTCCTTCGACATTCATGAAAGTAACGAGCTCGTTTATTGGTTTAGATATGGCCAAAAATTTCGCGATCAACGAAACCATCTCTTCATTGCTAATTTCTGACTCTCCCCTGACATTGAATCTCTCTGGGCGCTCGAGGCCATCTGTATACCTATGAGGTGTATTCACAAAATGGGTGATCAAAAATCTCAGAGCGTCGGCTTGATTACGCGCATGAAGATAAAAACGGCTGCCAGATTTCCACTCTCCATTCTTTTCCAAAGCATGTACTGGAACAGGCTTTCCTTGTTGAAGAGTATTTATAATTAAAGGGACAAATTTTTCAACATCTTGCCTTTCACCAATTATATTCATAGTGTTTGTAATAATCACTGGAACATTGAATGTACGCCAGTACGAAATCGCTATCGCTTCTTGAGCGCTCTTACTTGCAGAGTAAGGATTTGATGGCAGTTGTGCGCTCCATTCAGGATGATTAATTCCTTCAGGGGCAGGGCCATAAACTTCATCTGTACCTATTTGAATAAAAGTCTTTAAATTAGGAAGAGTCCTGGCATAATCCAAGAGAGTCAATACTAGGGCAACATTATTTTCAACGAATGGCCTTGGGTCAGTTATCGATCGGTCCACGTGCGAGTCACTTGCCATGTTTATGATTACGTCTGGGTCGCCAAACTCTTTAGCCGTTATCAGATCTATTGGAGTCGTTAAATCGTGAGTTACAACTTTTACACGAGAGGACTCACTGGGAAGTTCTTCAAAGACTGCACGAATTCTGGCAGAGATACCAAAGTGTCTAAAAGAGTCTGTCGCGACTATATCCCAGTCAGTTGTTTTTAAAAGATGCGCCAATGTATGGTGGCCAACAAACCCACCTGCGCCGGTTAATAAAACTTTCATAAACTCCCTCTAACGGTGTCTTGCCCTAGCATAACCTGTAATTTATGCGACTTCAGTACCTGAGTATTTGTCCAACTTTATCCAGTTAAAGGGAAAATCGCGCGATCCCAAGACAGGACCGTCAGAATAAGGAACAGGAACGATCACTTCGCCTCCTGAGTTAGATATTGACCAAGCTGCCCAACCACAAAAAGTGCTATTTGCGCAAACAATCCCTCCAAATAGACTCAAAACATGGAGACGTTCCGCCGGAGTCGATTCATCTGGCATCGCTAAATACTGAAATTCTTTATCAAGCTTACTTCCAAACAAATCTTGTACTCTATTAGTGTCATCACTTAATATATACACACCTGAAAAATTCTTTTTGGCCCTTAATATGCGAAGTGCGGCCAAATAGTACGAAATATCGGGTTGTTTAAAATTGTAATTTACACGCGTGTCATCTCCAACTCGGAAGTGTAAAACTATTGATTTTTTGAAATCAATTTTCTCCTCAAGTGTATTAATCCAATTTGGCTCAGATTTTAAACGGAGGATTCTCGGAAACCCATACTGAGCTGCCTTCTCTACAATTTCCCAACTTTGAAAGTTGCCATGTAATTTTACCGAACCATTGGCTTTCAGGAAATCATGCTTTGAATATACCTCATTTGTTTCAATAAACAGTGGCAAACCCTGAAGATTGCTAGTTCGCATCCGAATCTTAAGTAGTAGTTTCTTCAAAATTGGAATCCGTTTAGCCCACTTTGTTAGCGACTTACTTGGAAGACTTTTTAGAAAAACAATTTTTTTGTTTTTTGGTAGTGGGCTAAATGTAAATTCACCAAAACCGAATTCGTTTTCACCATGAACTGTCGTCAGTGGAATGGAATACTGATCAACTAATAAGTCTGAGCTGTTTCTTACCGCAAGGAAATATCCCGCAGCAAATTGGAATAGCTGATTTCCCAAACCACCTTCGAGTTTTAGAATGACTTGATTAGGTTTTCCCATTCGTTTACACCCAACTAGGTAAAGTATCTGACAGATAATAGTACTTAGCGAATTGCAATTTCGGGGTGAACGGCTTTCAGTTGCCTAACATCATTTCGGGTTTTAATGACTTCCAAAGAGGTTTCCATCTAAAAGTACAAAAACTAGGGTAAGGTAAGGCGGTATGAGCGGAGCATCAACCTATAAATCCTTCACAAAATCGCCTTACTTTTCACTGAAACACACAAATTATTTTCCAGTTTATGACGAATTGCTCTTAAAGTTTGTTGGACTTCCGATCACTTTCCTGGAAATAGGAATCCTTGACGGTGGGTCCTTGTTTATGTGGAGGGATTTTCTGGGTCAAGATGCGCGAATTATTGGAGTCGATTTAAATCCAGAAGCTACTAAATGGAGTGAAGATGGATTTGAAATATTCATCGGAGACCAATCAAACCCAGATTTCTGGAAAAATCTATATGATGAACTTGGAAAAATAGATATTCTCCTGGACGATGGTGGACACCGAAATGATCAGCAGATGGTTACGGTTGAATGCGCACTTGAAAATGTGCGTGACGGTGGATTGATCATTATTGAGGATAGTCAGACAAGTTTTATGAAATTTGAAAGTTTTAAAAGATTTTCGTTCGTCAATTTACTAATTAGTAAGATCCCACTTTTATATGCAAGAAGCTCGGATTTGAAAATATCTGAGACTAAATACTCAAAATTCGTTCATTCAATTCAGTTTTTTGAAAGCATTTGCGTGTTGCACATAGATCGAAGTAAATGCAACACAAACAAGCGTATCGAAAATGTGGGCATCAAAAATTTCTCTAACGATTTTAGGTACGAGAATGACGGTTTTATTCAATCTTCATTCAGAAAACTTTATGAATTTATATCTATCGACTATTTATCCCAGAAACGTGAGATTCGTCATCCGCTATTGAGCAGATTAATGAAGAAAAAATCTTTGCGTCTGCCTATAAGATGTTTTATCATTCCAATCAGGGCAATAATTTATTGGTGTCTTAAGGTTTTGAATTTCTTGAATTTAAGAAGACTCACTAGTAAAGTTAATTCAAAGAGTTCCCTCAAGTAGGGTGATGGTTTCTGCCATCATTCGGTTATGTGTAAACTTTGATGTCACATGATTAAAACCATTTCTACCAAATTCCGTCCTTAATTCGGGGTTTTGAAAAAGTAATAAAATCTTTTCTGCCATCGCATGGGTATCTCTTGGTTCTACCACAAAGCCAGTCTTGCCTTCGAGGATTTGTTCTTCTGCAGCGGCAATATCAAATGCAACGATTGGGCGACCTGCGAATTGAGCCTCAATCACTAATTGGCTAAAGGAATCTACTAAAGAGGGATGAACCACTACGTCAGCCGCTGCTATGCATCCAAAGATGTCTGGTCTCTGTTCAAAAATTTTCACACAATTTTCTAAGCCCGCTGTATGGACGATATCTTTGAGCCATCCAGGATCTCCGTGGCCGACAAAAGCTAATTTAACTTTGGGAATTTGGTTAGAAACTTCTTTGAAGGCTTCAAGTAGTAATTCATGACCTTTTCCTACTGTATACCGACAAATACAAATTAAATTGAAGCTTTCATCTGTGAAACCTAATTCTAATTTAATTCTTGCTATTTCTGGACTTGAGTATTCTGATTCATCGAAAAAGAATCCTTGATTAATTACTGTTACCTTCGAGTCCTTACATTTTTCCACTTCACACAGCCACTTCTTGGCAGCTTGGGAGCAAACAACAACGTGGTTCGCCAGAAAAGTAGATAAGCGGTCAAGAAAAAATAAAATTCGTTTACCGGATATGAAGTTCTCATCTATATGGTGTCGAGTAAGAACGACCGTAGTCCCTGAAAGTTTACCCACCACGGTTCCAACTAGGCCAGCTAAAAAGAAGTGCGTGAGAATTAGATTCGGTTTATTTCTTTTGATTACATTAAAAGTTTTAAAAGTTTTTTTCACTATCGAATCAGCCACAGAGAATCCTGAAGACAAATCGGTTACTAATTTACTTTCCGGTAAAGCTTTTTTAAGAGTTCCACTCAGGGAGAAGTATATTACTTCGATTCCTTGGTTACTTAATCCAAAGATCAAATCACGAATATAGGGTCCCGCCCATTCGCTACTCGTCATAACTAAAATACGTTTGACTGGAACCTTTTTTTTCACGCCAGACTCCTGCCCTAGATTTAATCTTAGAGTTCAACTTTCAGATTCTATCTCAAGGTGTTCATAAAAATTTCAGAAACATGTAAGGATTTAGGTTAAAAGTGCTTTAACTATGCAGGCGAGGGCGCCTTAATTGTAATTTGGATTTAAGCCCTCTAGACTCATGTTCGTATCAATAAGCATGAAGGGTACCATGTTACTAGGATTGAACTTAAGTCACGATTCAAGCGCAGCGTTAGTTGACAATTTTGGGGTTGTGCTTTCGGCGGTCTCCGAAGAGAGAATAAGTCGCAAGAAGAACCAAATATCTTTTCCTAGACTTTCGATTGCTTCCTTAGGATCGGTTTTTGACATTTCTCAAGTTTCGACAGTTGTCGTTGGTAGCCACTCCGACTTTAGGTTTGCAAATATGAATAGTTTGCACTGGATATTTGAAAAAGAACATTTTCCAAAGTTTGATGGAATGATCGATAAGTTTGTATGGCCTCCAGGTTATGCGCCTTCTCCACAATTAGATCATCGAAGTGATCCTACAGGGGCCTTGCGTGAGGCTTGGGTAAAAGGACGGATTGAAGCCGAACTAAAGGAACTTGGGATTTCGGCCAACATTGTGTTTCGGAATCACCATGATGCACATGTGTTTTCTGGAATTGGAAGTGCAGAGTACGAACATGGGCTTGCTTTTTCATTGGATGGTGAAGGTGATGGCGAATCTGGACTCGTAAAAAAATTCTGGTCTGAAGATGGAATCATTAAAACCCATGATTTAGCTAGAATTCCTAATACTGCTAGTTTGGGTTATTTGTACACTGCCATTACGAATAGGTACAATTTTAAGCCCACCTTTCATGAAGGAAAAATTACTGGACTGGCAAGTTTTGGCGAAGGTGGAAAGGCATTGGATTTTCTCCTGTCCAAAGTACACGTGACTAACGGGATCCCTCACTTTGATATTCCTTCGAGTCGAGTGTTACGTCTAATCCACGAATTGATCCAAAGAGCAACTAAGCAATCTAGTCTTGTTTATAGTCTTGATAATCTGGCCGATCTGGCCGCAAAAAAATCAACGAACTATCCTGATTTGGCTGCTGCGGTGCAGGAAGTCCTTGAAATCTCAGTTTGTAAGATAGTTGAACACTTTATTGAGAAAACAGACGAGGTCGACCTCACTTTGTCTGGCGGTGTTTTTGCAAATGTTAAGTTAAATCAGAAAATCACTGAAATGAAAAGGGTTCAGAAAGTATCCGTGTTTCCCGCAATGGGTGATGGAGGTTTATCGATTGGTGGAGTGTGGGATTATCTTCACAGTACGGGGAAATTGACGAACAATAAGAAATATTCGGACATGTATCTTGATCCACAAGCAGATTTAGGTAAGTTTGATTTAGGTGTGCAAACTCAAAATGGATTCCCTGCCTTAGTCGTTGAAGAGAATATCGGTCAATCAAGGGCGAAGAAGATTGCTCAACTTGTAAGTCAGGGTCAAATTGTTGGCTTAATGTACGGTTCAATGGAATTTGGCCCTCGAGCTTTGTTGCACAGATCAATAATTGCCGACCCAAGAAATAAAGAAATTAATGACACGCTTAATCGACGTTTGCGAAGGACAGAATTTATGCCTTTCGCCCCAGTTTGTATGTTTGAGGATGCAAGTGCCTTATTCCACATTGATAACTTTAAAGATTTGACCTCATTTCAATATATGACAATGACCTGTGGAGTAAAAGAAAATTGGATAGAACGAATTCCAGCCGTAGTCCATGTTGATAAGACAGCTCGACCTCAGATTTTGCCTGAGAATGACTCCTCGTTCTCGAGTGAAATTCTCAGTGAATTTAAATCTCTGACCGGGATTCCATGTCTGATAAATACCTCCTTCAATGTTCATGAGGAACCTATAGTTAGAACTCTTGATGATGGTATTCGTGCACTTCAATCGCGGGCCGTGGATTGGATTGCCACTGAAAACTGCCTCATCAAGGTTAGATCTTGAATTTAAACATTCCCCCAGTTATATGGCGGTTATCATTCACCTAAATAGTAGTAATTCGATTAAGATACCGCCATGCGAATCCTAGTTACTGGTGGTGCTGGTTTTATTGGATCACACTTGTGTGAGCGCCTAGTCGCCGAAGGACATGAAGTTACCGCGATTGATAACCTCTCTACTGGAAATGCATCTAATTTAATTAGTCTTATAAATTCCGAAAACTTCACACTAATTGAAGGCTCCATACTAGATTCCGCTACTCTGAATCCTTTAATTAAAAATGCAGAGTATGTTTTTCACTTAGCTGCTGCCGTCGGGGTATTCAATATTGTGAAGAATCCATTGGCCAGTCTACTAACAAATATAAGAGGGACTGAAAATGTTCTAGAAGCTGCATATGAAACCAAAACACCAGTTTTCTTAACTAGCAGCAGTGAAGTTTATGGCAAAAATATTTCAGACTCTCTTAAGGAGAGCGACGATCGAATTCTTGGAACTCCAGTCACTTTACGTTGGTCTTACAGCGAAGCAAAAGCAATAGATGAGTCACTTGCCTACGCTTACTTTATTGAAAAACAGTTGGAAACAAGAATTGTTAGATTCTTTAATACAGTCGGACCGCGCCAACTTGGTGCTTATGGGATGGTGGTACCGCGATTTGTGCGAGCGGCTCTATCAAATAATCCAATAACAATTTATGGTGATGGAAACCAAACAAGGTGTTTCGCCCATGTTTACGATGTAGTAGATGCAGTCGTTGCTCTTGCGTTTTCTGCGAATACTCTTGGTAAAGTAGTCAATATTGGAAATAATGACGAAATTTCTATTAATGCTCTGGCAAGAAAGATTATTGATGAGACCGAGTCTAAGAGTGATATCGTTTACGTCCCCTACGCCGAAGCGTATGGTGATGGTTTTGAAGATATGGAGCGGCGTGTACCAAATATTGATCTGATAAGCCAATTAGTCGGATGGAAGCCCCAGCGGAATCTTTCAACAATAATTTCAGATATCTCTGCGGAGATGAGAAAGGGTTCTTAAAGCGAGTTAACACCCGAAAGGTCTGTAAATGAGTTTGTGCAGTCAAGGATTTGAATTCCCCTAGTAATTAACTGGTTTACGTTCGTGCCTGGCTGCCTCGTAGCCAGAATTGCAACATCACAATTCCATTCCATGTCTACAGGCTCTGAACCATCCCAAACCGATACCAGCGGGTCATGCCAGCCAACCAAAGCCCCTTGATTTTCCAAATGAGCCCTCAAATCTGCCACTGGCGTTTCCCGGACATCTCCAACTCCTGGTTTATAAGCTACGCCAAGTATTAAGACTTTGGGATTCTTGATACTTGGGTCTACGAGGCTCAGAGCCCGTTCTGCCACATAACCTGGCATGGCTTGATTAATTGAATCAGCAGCCTCTACAAACATTGCTTTGCCGCCATTTTGGCGTGCCCACCATGTTAAGTACAAAGGATCGACTGGGATGCAATGGCCACCTACTCCCACACCAGGTCTAAATGGCATGAATCCGTAAGGTTTTGACGAGGCTGCATTGATAACCTCGTTAACATTGATACCAGATGTTGCACACAGTTGTGTAAACTCGTTAATCAAGGCGATGTTTACTAAACGAAAAGTATTTTCTAATAACTTTGCAGCTTCAGCAATTTCAGGTGTTGAAACTGAAATAGCAGCGTCACAGATGGATTCATAAAATGCGAGCGCCTTTGTCTGTGACTCAGCATCGATTGAACCTACCAGACGTGGAGTATTCTTTTGATTCCAAATTGGGTCACCAGGGTTTACACGCTCTGGTGCGCTTGCAAAGTACAGCACTGAACTCTTGCTTGACTTAAGCGAGTTAATAATTGGGATAATTATGTCTCGTAGCGTTCCTGGGTAAGAGGTAGATTCACTGACTATTAAGGTTTCATTCGAAACATGTGGAGCTATACCTCTTGCAGCACTACTCAATAACGTCAAATCGGGCTCACGCTTTTCATTTAATGGAGTGGGAACACAAATTGTTATGACCGATGCTTGTGTAACTGCAGAAAAATCCGTGGTCGCTTTGTAGGCACCTTTTGAAATAGCAGCCTGTAATTGCTCGTCGGAAATGTCCTCTACAGGGCTTGAGCCTCCGTTGATCTGAGTAACCTTCGCAGCAAAGTTATCGATTCCGATTACGGTCCAGCCAGCATCAACTGCGGCCATGGCGAGTGGCAAACCAACATAACCTTGGCCAATAATGGCCAGAACTTGGGGTCGATGGACGCTCACG
>Ga0070374_10000429_pt1 | contig 17011 bp, 17 predicted proteins | sample LauGreSuBDMM15SN_2_FD_66374 | JGI IMG/M metagenome (GOLD analysis project Ga0070374, IMG submission 66374) | Freshwater lake microbial communities from Lake Michigan, USA - Su13.BD.MM15.SN (version 4) (version 4) | ecosystem: Environmental > Aquatic > Freshwater > Lake | place: Lake Michigan...
TAAGTGGAAGCAAATTGGAGTTAATGAAATTACTGACTCTCGCGAACTTCCATTTTTTATTCAATGGTTAACCGCTGATCACCCATCACAAGATGGAAAAGCAGTTGCTGCAATTGAGAAAATTACGATTGCTGATATTGATCAATTATCAGACTCATGGTTTAAGACAGAGATTCTTGCTGGATTAAATGGCACAGGTATTGAGTTTATTGACCCGTCAACAAATGATGGTGAATATGGAATTGTTTCAGTTCACTTAATGACACCCACAGGTCCAGTAGTTCTTGATTAATACTTTTATCTAGCACTCACCAACAGGAAATTTCTTTTCGAAAACCTTCGTAGTCAATTCCTTGCTCTTTATTGCGGTTTATATAAAGGAGTTTGCTAGGAATAGACTGATTTTTACTCCATAACTCAGTATGTCTAATAAATGTCGGTTTTCCCACTAAATACCTGAGGATGATGAAAATTCCTAGACCCAACCAAGTGGTTAATTGAGACTTATAGTTCTTCATTAGGATAAACGCTTGTTTCGCAATTCGGACTCGCAAAACCATGGATTGTTTGGACCTTTCCTTTGATTTGTGAGTCGAAGACATAACAGCATAGAAAGGATATTTTTTGTGCAGCGCTCGGTAAGCTGGAAAAGTAATTAAATCGAGGGACAGTCTTGAGGCAATTTCCTCCGCAAGCATAGAAACTACATCATGATCTTGATGGCCACCCTCTAATTGCAGAGTAACAATCTCATTTATATTGCGATTTTGGCAGATTGCAATTAATTCATTCAAATGAAAGAAATTTATCTCCTTTCTAAGCGCTCCATCCTTTAGGGAGTGATTGGTTCCAAAAAAAATCAATTCTGCCCTCCTGTCGATTTCGCTCCATGACATCCGGGCTTCACAAATTCGTTTATCAGAATTGTAGTTAGCCCCAATTCGAACACCATCTGTCAGATAAATAATATGGTTCGAGGTTGAATGGGAATACAGGTGCAACCCCAAAACTTCATCATCCTGATGGGCCAATAGCCAAAGGCGATTTTTAGACATTTTTAGAACCGAACAAAAGTTCCCAAGCCTTCATATCAATGGGTCTCACCTGCAAGTTCATCTTTAAGCCATAGGGGTATTTCATCAAGGCTTGACCCAGGTGTAAAAATTCTTCCAACTCCCATTTCTCGCAATAACTCAATGTCATTTAAGGGAATTACACCGCCACCAAAAACTAAAACACTATCTAGTTTTTGATTCTTCATAGCAGAGATTATATTTTGGAAGTATTCCAGGTGAGCCCCGGACAAAATCGACACCCCTATAGCTTTTACATCCTCTTGAATGGCGGTGCGGACAATTTGTTTCGGTGTTTGGTGCAAACCTGAATAAATTACCTCAAATCCAGCATCCCTCAAGGTCCGGGAAACTATTTTTGCCCCTCTATCGTGACCATCTAGACCTACTTTGGCGATTAAAACTCTTATAGGTACGATCATTCTGCTTCTAAACCTACCAATTCAAAGCAGTTTGTTAAAGCGTCTAACTGAATTGAAATTTCTCCAAACCCTTCTCCAGAGAGAGCTGACCCAACTACAACCGTTGCCTTTTTGCTAGAAATTGTATTTGAGTAGGAAGCAAAAGATTGTAAATTGGAAATGAATTGGTGATTTATTTGCTCGTCTCGGATATTCACAAAGTAAAGGTCACCAACTTCCATCACCCCCGCCTTCTCCATTTGAACTTCATCTCCTGCGTTCGAGTCAAGAACATGAATCACAAGGTCAGCATATTTTGCAATATCAACTTCATTTTGCCCTACACCGACTGTTTCAATCAAAACTAAGGTAAATTTGCAGTTAGCTAAAAAACATAAAATCGTTTCAATCGAATCACTTAAGCCACCATATGCACCCCTACTCGCAATAGACCTGAAGTATAGATTTTCAAAAACTGAGTTTTGGGTAATACGAATACGATCACCAAGAACAGCACCGTTAGTGATTCTGGAGCTAGGGTCAATAGCCAGAATTGCTACTTTATGACTCCCAAAATCGTGAGTCGAAATCAACCTATTCATAAATGTTGATTTGCCCACACCAGGGGCACCTGTTATTCCAAGACAATATGCACCTACCAAAACTGGATTCTTTATAAAGGTTTTTAACGTCGAAATATCGAGCCGCATGTCTTCAATGATAGAAATTCCACGGGCGACATCAAGATCTGACTTTGTAGGTTTCTGTAAAATAATGCGGAGGTCATCTTTCCTCTGGACGCCATCAACACCCGTTTTCTTCACCTTCCAATCATTCCATGAACTGATAAACATGTGGTCTCAATTGAATTAAACTGGGTATAATTCATCTATTGCATGGGAAGTGGCGGAGATATGGCTGATCGAATGTCAGAATCGGGGATTAGCTACAATTCAGCGCCAATTTCTAGCCCGGGCACTGAGGCGGGTGATTTTCCTTTTAGATCTGGCATCCATCCCGAAATGTATAAATCAAAACCGTGGACCATTCGACAATATGCAGGTTTTGGGAATCCTATAGAAGCCAATCTTCGGCTAAAAAGTCTTATTGAGTCAGGTGTAACTGGGTTATCAATTGCATTTGATTTGCCGACCCAGATGGGACTCGACCCAGATAATGAACTAGCTCAAGCAGAAGTAGGAAAAGTTGGTGTGTCAGTAAGCAATCTCCAAGATATGCGAAAGCTGTTTGAGGGAATAGATTTATCCAAAATATCTACTTCTATGACAATTAATGCGACCGCACCAATTCTGTTGCTAATGTATCAAATTGTTGCTGAAGAACAAGGCGTTAATCGTAAGTCAATTCGGGGAACAATTCAGAATGACATCCTTAAGGAATATATTGCTCGGGGTACGTACATATTTCCACCAGCTAAATCCTTAAATCTTGCTACTGAAACAATAATCTATTGTAATGAGAACCTACCTAATTGGAATTCTATTTCAATATCTGGTTATCACATGTCTGAAGCAGGAGCGACTTCGACCCAGGAGATTGCTTTTACTTTTTCGAATGCAATCGAATATCTAAATCTCCTTATAAATAAAGGCGTAGATATTGATGACATCGCTCCTCGAATTAGTTTCTTTTTTTCAGCTCGAATGACATTTCTTGAAGAGATTGCAAAATTTAGGTCTGCACGCGAAGTTTGGGCAAATATAGTTAAGGAACAGTTCGGCGCTAAGAATCCCAAGTCTTGGCAGCTTAGATTTCATACACAGACAGCCGGCGTGCAACTCATTGCTCAAAATCCTGAGTTGAATATAGTTAGAGTCACACTTCAAGCTCTAGGAGCTGTCTTTGGTGGAACTCAATCTCTGCATGTAAATGCATTTGACGAAGCAATTGCCCTTCCAACTGAAGAGTCAGCAAGAATTGCTTTGCAAACTCAACAAATTATTATGGAAGAAACCGACTTAACAAATGCGGTTGACCCGTTTCGTGGCTCCTATTTAATTGAAAACATGACGAATCAAATGATCTGCGAAATCCAAGCTGAGCTTGATAATATTGCGGCCCTAGGTGGAGCTCTTCAAGGAATCCATAAAGGTTATCAAGTCGACAAAATTGAAATAAACGCCTTTCTAATCGCAAGAGAGATCGAGGAGAGTGCGCGAAAAGTGATTGGCCTAAATTACGGAAAATCCGAGAATGCGACCTTTATGGAATCAGAATCTTTTCAGATGTCGGATAGTGGAATTGCTGAAACGTTTGATAGGTATAAGTCGAGTAGAAATCATAATGAAGTCGAAGTATCCTTAAAATTTTTAGCCTCAACCGCATCAGGGGGTGGCCAACTAATGCCCGCAATGAAAGTTTGCCTGATTGCGGGGGCAACAATCGGCGAAATCTGTAATCAGCTTTCTGAGAGTTGGGATCAAGATAAGTTATAGGAGAAATACCTTTATAAGGTATCTGAATCCATCCATGACAAGCGAAAGTCATTTTCATTGTTGGGACATTTAAAATCACTAATTTCACGCACAATCACTTTTTGAAATCTAGAACTTTTTCTAAGCCCAGAATACGCAAGAAAAAGTTCATTGGCATAAGTATCATTCCAGGAACCAATGACGCCAACGGTCGCAAGTCGGAGTGATAAGTTGCGAATCTTGCGAACTAGTATTTTTGTATTCTTCTTATTTGTTGATTGCATATAAATAATGCATGTAAAGGAGACACCCTTAAATTTAGATTTACGAACTATTGCAAAATCTCTGGAGTCTGGAACCGTTACCAAATGATAATTAACATCGAATAAAGAAAATCTCCACTTTAAGAATTCATCATTTATGTTCAGTGATATTGCTCTCTCATGTGAATCGAACATAGAAGCATAAAGCTCTTGATTTCTTTCAATATTGCGTTTCGAACCAACACGAGGTAAACCCCACCAGAGTGGCATGTCAAAGATATGTCGCCAGCCAACTGATAAATGGCCCGGCATCACTTCGTCACGAATAGGGAAACCAACTAAAAAGTTGGTTGTTGTTAACTCCTCTCGGGTGATAGCCAGGAGGCTTACTTTCTTGAACATACCCATTTTTCGAAATTCTGGACTCGTGAAGACGTCACAAACCAAGCCGACATCTAGGTTTTGGTCCCCAAATGAATATTTATTTCTAACTATCCCGTAGCCAGATGTAACAGTGCCATCCATTGTTACGAGAGCTGCGATGTTGAATAAATTTGATTTGCCAACGAGCTGAAATTTGTGACATAAAAATGCGATAAGTGCAGAGTCAGTAAGTTTTAGCTCAGGAAAAGACTTTGAGTAAGATTTTGCAAAATTAGCGATTGATTCTCTAGAGAGATAATCAATTTCATCTAGGTTTAAATCACTTGATTTCATACAATATTCCGTTAATTTCTGCCGGTTCACTTCTGACTAAACTCAATATCTTGTCACCAAGAACTCGAATATTGATAAATTTTTCTTGGGGTAATTGAAGGAGAATTTCCTGCCGGACCTTTTCCTTTATTTTGTATGTCATCCCATAGTCCATGTACCCCAGTCGAATAACGCAAATTGCATGACCTGTTCTATCAAACTCCGAACTTAGGGCTGATATTCCTCTCTCTAATCCTGCCTTCGAAGCGGCATACGCCGAACTACCCACAATCTGCATGGTACTGACAATGCTTGACATAAATATTGCTTTTCCACCTTTGCCCATAAATTCCTGTGCATTTTTAGCAAGAATTAAAGGGGCAGTTAGGTTGGTAGAAATCACCTGACTAATCTCTTCAGCGCTAGCTGTCTCGAGCATTGAAGCAAAAAACGCACCAGAAACATCAACTACAACTGTAATTTCATACATCTTAGAAATTGCTTCAAACATAGATCTTGTGGACTTGGAATTATTTGAATTATAATGAAGCCAAGAATAATTATCTGCCGCCGGTACTTTTTTGTTATATGTAGGTATACAGACTAAATCAGTACGAGTCGAAATATATTCAAGAAGGGCCGCCCCGATTCCACCTGAGGCCCCAACTATTAGTAAAGCCTTCTGTTTTTGCGCAGTTACTCCCATTTTAGAATTGCACTTCCCCATACCCATCCAGAGCCGATGGCAGAGAAACAAATGTAGTCACCACTTTTTGCGCGACTCATAACTTCCATCTCCGAAAAGAGGAGTGGAATTGTTGCTCCTGCGGTGTTCCCTCTGTACTCAATGTTACGTAGCAAACGACCTGGAGCGATCATTAGTTCTTCTTCGAGAGAATCAAGTACTGGTTTACTTGGTTGATGCGTTACATACCAGTTTATTTCATCTGTTGATATTCCTGAGAACTCACTGATAGATCTAATTGAAGCGGGAAGCTTCGTGGTGGCATTCTTTGAAACTTCGGAGGAATTCATCTTAAATTTTTTCGTATCACTTGGTGTGTTAAAACTTTCCCACCCCTTTCCTTCCGTGTTTAATTCAACATTTAGAAATGAATCGCCCGAAGTTGATTGAACCACCATTGCGCCAGCAGCATCACCAAAAAAGACACAATTGCGATCATTAAAGTCTGTAATTTTCGAAAACTGATCGGCCCCAACTACTAGGAAGTTTTTTCCAGCGCCTGAGGCAATCAAAGATGTGACTGTCCCTAGCGCATAAACAAATCCTGCACATACGGCTTGGACATCAAAACTGGCACAATTGACGTCAGCCCCTAAGCGACCATGAAGTATTGAAGCCATAGAAGGATTGATAAAATCAGGTGTAGAAGTCGCAACAATGATTGCGTCAAGTTCATGAGCCATCAGTTGCGACATCTCGAGCGCCTGTATTGACGCACTCTCAACCAATGCGATTAGAGACTCATCAAGATTTAGATGACTTCTCTCCTTGATCCCCAATCGTTCTTCAACCCAGTTGGCAGTTTCCGGTCTTAAAACGCTATTTGTCACGCTGTTAACAGAGACCGCTGACCCGTGACCGCAGATTCGCACGCCTTGTGCCCTTAGTTTCATAGGCAAAGAGTAAAGGTACATTTAGGATTTATCTGCATAATGGAAACTGATTATGAAAACTAACCCAAGAAGGTAAAATTATAGGCTCAAAGCAGGCAACGAGATACAATTAGGGACCTTTGAAGTTTCAACCACCAAGAAGGACAGTATATCAAATTTGTTGATGAAACCTAGGTTTTCGCGGAACAGATGGAGCAAAATGAACATCGATGAATACTACGAAAATCATTATGAAGAAGTTATAAATTCTGGGATTGTTGGGCGATTTTCATCGCGATATCACCGTTTAATGGAACGCGATTTTCAAAGGCAAAAATTCGGCGAAATTTTGGAAGTTGGGGCGGGGAAAGGTCAGCACCTACATTTTGTCAAGTGCCAGTTCGATAAGTATTTTCAAACTGACATTAGAGTGAATTCTGTGAACACAACCAATTCCGACAGTAAGATTTTTTGGATCAAAGCTGATGCTCAAGATTTAACGCAATTTAGAGATGGACTTTTTGAACGAACAATTGCAACTTGTCTAATTGCACACCTACCTGATCCAGAAAAGGCACTTAAAGAGTGGAGAAGAGTAACATCAAAAAACAGTGGAGTCGTTTCAATATATCTGCCTTGCGAACCAAGTTTTTTACTCAGGGTGGCGCAAAGCCTTTCGACACGTCGAAAGGCTACAAAATTAGGTATTAACTATTTGACTATGCACTATCGCGAACACAGGAACCACTACTTCTATGTGAAGGCATTAATTAATGAGATTTTTCAGAACGATCAAGTAAAAGTCATTGGGTTTCCATTCAGATTATTACCGTTTGACCTTAAGTTATATGAAATTTATCAAATTGAATTACTAGATAAAGGCGGCAAATGAAATGAATGAGTTAGAAACTGGTGAATCAAGTAGTTATAAAACTATATGTGTTGTCATTCCTGCATATAGGGTGAGAGCGCACATACTTGAAGTCATTAGGTCAATTGGACCTGAAGTTGAAAAGATAGTAGTAGTTGATGATGCCTGCCCGGAAAGAAGCGGAGAGTACGTCGAGGAGAACTCTAGTGATCCACGAGTGGAGGTTGTATTTCACAAAATAAATTTAGGTGTTGGTGGGGCTGTAAAGTCCGGATACAGGCGTGCACTCGAATTAAATGCAGATATAGTCGTAAAGGTCGATGGAGACGGACAGATGGATGTCACAAAGATAGAAGCGCTAATTGGCCCGATTAAATCGGGTAATGCTGACTACACCAAAGGTAATCGATTTTTTGATGTAGATACAGTCCGCTCCATGCCAAAAATTCGAATTATTGGAAACTTAGTTTTATCGTTCATGACAAAGATGTCATCTGGTCTTTGGCACATTTTTGATCCGAACAATGGATTCACAGCTATCAGCAAACTGGAATTGGTAAAGTTGAAACTCGAAAAAATTGATGATAGATATTTTTTTGAGTCTGATATGCTATTTCGATTGAGTTTATTAAATTCTCGAGTCTTAGACGTGTCTTTGCCAGCGATTTATGCGAACGAAACTTCAAGTTTGAAGATTAGACGCGTAATATTGGAATTCCCAGTTAAGCACTTGCGTAACACATTTAAAAGAATAGGTTACACATATTACTTGAGAGATTTCAAAATTGCATCGATAGAGTTACCATTAGGCCTCCTCCTAAGTGCGTTTGGTTTGATTTTGGGTGCATATAGTTGGATACATGGAATAGTTACATCTACGGCTACTCAAACCGGGACACTAGTTTTGATTTCGATGAGCGTGCTTGCGGGGCTTCAATTGATTCTAGCTTTTCTATCTTATGACACCACACACCAAAAGTAGTGAAGTTCAAAAATACTTACCTCAGTTACTAGCTAGCGCCAAAAGAATCACAGAAATCCATTTTATCCAACAGGATTTCAGTAAGCACAATTGAATCAATCAACTACAAAATATATTTTATTTCCCTATTAATTTGATAAATTTCAACGAAATTACTCTGAAGTGATCCACCCCTAATTATTTATGCTTCCGACTTTGATTTTTCTTGATACGATACTTTATCTGGTAGTCAATAAAGAGACTAAGCCCAAGTAAACCTGTGATTTGTGTCAGTAGTCCATATCTATAGTAAGGCCCAGTCGTATAAATTAAATTTTGTAAATTTTTGATTACTCCTGCAGCTAAGACAGCAGTGAGAATGTGGCCATACCTTTTTCGGAAGTAAATTAAACTCAAAAGGCTCACACTCGCCCAAGTTCCAGGATGAGCCAGGCCACGGCCTATAGAACTCCATTTATCCGACCAAGTGGCTGCTAGGGATAGAAATTTGGAAGTAGATTTATAGTGCTCTAACCCAAGTTGGTTCTGATCTATTGCTAGATAAGTCCAAACATAAGTTTCTGGTAAAAACCCAGGCAGGTAAGCTTTTGCCCTACAGAAATGGACATACAACATTTCATTGAATGCTGAAGAGCGAAAAGATTGAAGCCACATGTCTAGGACAATCCCGGGATTCCGATCGATATACGGAGCGTTATAACCAGGTGACATAATCATGTCGTCTACACGTCCACAATTTCTTGCTCCAGCTAATGATTCGCCAGAAACGATGATTTGCATCTGCTCTGAAACACTTTTTGGTAACTCTTCAGAATTCTGTGAGTAGACATATGCAATATCATGCATGAGTGGATAAGTTGACTGAGTCTGCGTCACAGGGCTCGCATTCATAAGAGATGGGACAATAGAGCTAAGTCCATAAATTATGAGTAAACTTACGATTAGTTCTAAGCTAATTCGAGCAGTTGCAATTTTGTTTCCACGAAATTTTACGATTCTAAAACAAAACATAATTGTGTAGATCATAAGAGCGAAAAGGATGCCATCATGTCGCATCAGCGCACCAAAACTAAATAGAGCTAAACCAAGTAGCTTAATTTTTAAAGAATCAAGCTTAGAGAAGTAAATTATTACTCCGATTAATGTAAATGCAACATAGGGAATGTCTTTCCAAATTGTCATGCCCATCTGTCCGATAAAAGGAGTAAAATTGAGAATACCCGTTATGAGAAGCGCAACCGACCAGTCTCTGCCTTTCAAAGTAGAAAATAAGAGGTAAAAAACCGACCCAAAGAGGAGGAGACCCTGAATGATTGCTGCTAAGAAAATCGATTTCCCAAATAACGAAGTAACCCAAAGCCACAAGGTGAAAACAACAGGGTGTCCATCCCAAAATTCCCAAACCTTAATTTGACGCCATGATTCCAATGAGTCCGGGGACATTGCGGCAGGAGCAGCTCCTAGGATCCAGAAGGCTAATGAAGCTAAAGAAAACGAAATTGCAAAAGCTCGAAACTTCCAAAGGTCAGGTTTTAAAGGCACAGAAACAAGGCTAGCAGAGGGATGACAGAATGAACTGAAATAACAAAATGTTGACAAGACCCATGCCCAACTATTCAGTTTAATAGAAATCTCTAACGTAGGATTAGCATGTGAATTTCAAAATGTCGAAGCAAGGATGAAATGACGGTTTTAATCTTTGGCGCTTCCGGAATGATTGGTTCAGAAGTCTCAGCATATTTCCAAGAACGTGGGATCTCTGTTTACGCACCAACTGCAGGTGAATTCACTAATGATAATTTAAAATGGCGAAAACCTAGTCGGCAGAAATTAGAGACTCTACTCGATCTAAAAAGACCAGAAATTATTTTTAATTTCGCTGGTAAGACGAGGCACCGCATTACTCAAAAGGAGGGCGAAGTAGACGCAATCTTGGTGAATGTGCTGTTTTCAACAATGTTAGATGAAATTGCAAACAAAAACTCTATTCCAATTTTTACCACAGCTACAGATTGTGTATTTAGCGGAAATGAAGGAAGTTATAATGAAAATTCAGCGAAAGATGGTGATGACATTTATGCCATAACCAAGATCGCAGGAGAAGAATCCACAAGAGCTACCAACCACCTGAGAGTATCGGTAGTTGGTCTTGGTAATAAGAATGGTAGTTCATTGGCTGAATGGTTCTATAACTTACCATTTAACTCAAAAATTAATGGATATGCTAATCACTATTGGAATGGTGTGCCTTCCAGAGTGCTTGGCAAAGTCTTGCATGAAATTTATAAGAATAAAATTGAAATCCCAAAAAACTTTCATTTAGCAACAGAAGGTAAGCTGAGTAAACTAGAAATTTTATGTATTTTTCGTGAAATATTCAAAAGAACAGATATTCAAATTCAGGAAACTCAAACGCCCACGGTTGTCGACAGAAGCCTAACAACTATTCATAAAAGCTTGAACGAAGGTATTTGGAACATTTGCGGGTTTGAAGGTGTTCCAAGTTCAGAATTATTATTACGGACACACTTTCAATGAAAGATGTGTCAATAGACGTTATTTTGCCCTTTCACAGACGCGATATATTCTTGGAACGTGCGTTAAACTCCGTGAAACAATCTGTAGGTGTCCGAACTAATTTGATATTAATAGATGATCGTCCTGAATATGAAGAATTGAGCTTTGCTACAACAGTGCGAACAGGTGGTCTCGGTTATGCATCAGCGATAAATGCCTCACGTCCATTCCTGCGTTCTAAGTTTTGCGCCCTAATGAACTCGGATGATTTGGTTCACCCTGAACGATTTATGAAACAAGTTGCTGCACTTCAAAAATCCGGAAAAAATATTTCAGTTACGAGGATGAGGAAATTTAAAAATTCAAATTTTCCTATCTTTATGCTAGGCGGTAACCCAAGATTCGATAAGTTTAAAAAAGAAGTTCAGCTGATTACATCTTTTTACTCAAATGCTTCCTGGCTAATGAGCACGGATTACTGGACCTCCATTGGCGATATTGAGGATTTTGGAGACGGAAGCGATTGGGCATGGGGAGTCAAGTTGTTTGATAAAACAGATCCATTTATTCATCCTGAAGTTCTGTATTTCTATCGATCCCATAAAAATCAAACCACAAAGAGTGAGAATACTTTGGACCCCCAACTTGCGGCAATTTGGGGAGAATTAAACTCAAGTCTTGGCCTACCAGAACTACCATCATTTGTTGGAATCAATATGGCACTACCTGGTAGCAAGATAAATTTAGAGGCTGAATTGGATCAAATTCTTATTTGGACGAGAGAATTTAAATCGCGATACCCGGAACTTGAGCAACTGTTAGCGCTGAGGTTAGTTGCCCTCTTATATTACGCAGGTGAATTTAAACTAATAAGACGATTCCCTTTCATTTATCAATATCTGCCAAAACTTTCATCAATGTATGCCTTCAACAAAATTGTAGGCTCATGAAGAGGGTCACGTTTTTAAACTCAAATGACAAAATGGGCCAAAGATTTTCTGGAATAGATTGGTTTCCAAAGTTACTTGATGCCGGTTGGGACTCCAGGATGCTAGTGGGTCATCGACCAGCATCTTCAGATCCCCGGGTTGCACAAACGACTCGTTTGAGTTCACCGAGTGTGATTTCCACTTTTCGAGCCATCGAAATTTACCGGGGTAAGCAGAATAGTGTGTCGCCTTTCGGGCGAATAATTGAAAGGCATGAGTTCATTAAAAATGCAGACATTTTGCATTTCCAAGTTATGCACGACCTAGGATGGTTTAAGTATGAAGATATATTCAAGTTTGCTGAAAATAAGCCTTCCGTTTGGACGTGGCACGACGCTTGGAATGTAACTGGACATTGCATTCAACCTCTTGACTGCGAACAGTTTGAGAAAAACTGTAGGACCTGCCCACACCTGGAGTGGGATTTGCCTATAGCGGTAGATAGAGCGCTGAGCGAAAAGACAAGAAAATCTGAATTGATGGAACAAGTCCATCCTGCAATTCATGTTTCGACAAATTGGATGAAGAATCTGGTGGAAAAGTCCCCAGGATTTGAATCTGTGCAAGTAGAAGTCATTCCTTTTGGGTTAAATCTTGATACATACAAGAAAAGAGGAGATATAGATTCAAGGAAGAAACATGGCATTAGTGAAAGCGCCCTCGTAATTGGGTTTAGGTCGACGATATGGAATGTAAAGAATTTAGATCTTATTCTGCAGACTCTTCCCAAACTAAGTCACATCAACACTGAAATTGTTGTGATGACGGTAGACCAAATCGGAAACATAGACAGAATTTTTAATTCTAATTCTCCTTTTCGATTAATCGAACTTGGGTGGGTTGATGAATCTGATTTACTGGATTTTTACAATTGTTTAGATGTTTTACTAGCTGTTTCAACAGGTGAAAGTTTTGGCTTTATGCCCTTAGAGGCAAACGCCTTTGGCGTAAGCGTGATTTGTTTGAGGGGAACTGCAATTGCGGAATTAGTATCTAAATCAGAACCCGACATGGTGATTTCTAATAGCAGTGACTCTCTTCTGACATCCTTAAAAATATTGAGTGATGAATCTGACACTGATAGAGCTTTGCGAAGTAGAAAGATTCTTGAGACTGTTCAACAGGATTATTCCTTGGATTTATTTGTGACTAGATTAACGAAACTTTATAACGATCAAATCGAAAAATGGGGAAAGCATGCACGCTAACAAAAACATTTTAATCGTTTCTGATCTCGGACCTTCAAGCGAATTCGCTGGCGGCTTGGTAATGATTGATATAATTAAAGTGCTCAGCGGACAATATAACATAGATTTGATTTTGTTTAACTCGTATCCTGAGGAATATAAATTTGAACTCCCCGCGGATAGCAACGTTATGATTTTTGGTAAGCCAGGAGAGAGATTGCCCGTCACAGGTAATCGTATTTTATCTGAGTTTATTGGGCTACTTTTCGAAGGTTCAATTACAAGAAAGTGGTTAAAAACTTCAAAAAAGATAATTCAGAAAGAGATTAAATCAGAAAAATACGTTGATGTGTTTTTCATATTACAAGGACAATTTATGCCCAGATTAGCCGCAGAGCTTGATTTAAGTACATTAAGAGTGTTTTCTCAGTACTGGGATCCACTGGAGTGGCATGCACAAAACTATAACTTATCTCGACGTACCCTAAGAAAGTTACGAGCTGCTTATATTCGCTTTGAGTCAAACTCAGACTTGAATATATTAGTGCCCTCGGAGGGGATGAAAGAAGCCGTAGCGCTTAGATCTAGAATTGAACCAAAGTGCATACACGTGGTCTATCCACCCGCGCAAAGTTTGAAGTATCAAGGTGAACTTCCATCCAACATACTAGAAGTAATCAATAAGAAGAGTATCTTCTTTGTTTATGCAGGTGGTCTGTATGCTGTTGATGCCATTAAGGTATTTATTGAAGCGCTCGAACTTATAGATTTTCAGATTAATGGCCAAGAAATTAACTTTCTAATCATTTCGAGCGAGGTTGATGCTCTAACAGTTACTTCGCCTAACGTGATTCTCTCAAAAAGGTTATCGGCAGATATGGTTAATCGAATTTTGGGTGAAGCTGACCTATCCATCCTCCCATACCCTTTTGACTCTCCTATCTTGACTCAGCAAGCATTCCCATCGAAATTTCCCACATATTCTAAACACGCAAAGAATCTACTTTTGATTGCACCTTCCGAATCCTCTCTAATGCTATTTGCAAAAGAAAATAACCTCTGCGCCGGAGCAGTTTCTACTCTAAGTAAGTCAGGAATTGCTAGCGAATTACTTCATCTATTCTCAAATAGAAATCAGGCTGATCAATCCGTCACAATTCAAACGATATATCAAAAATATTTCACACATGAGGTCTTCAGCAGTCAAATTCGAGATATTTTCAATTTCCAGAATTCGGAAGCTTTGATTGGGAAACCTATAAGTTATGTGATCAAACCGAATGTGGAAACCTTCTCCAGAATTAACCGTTTTGCACGTTTGATTAAACCTTTCCTCCGATTCCTACGGCGGATATCCTCACGAAGGAATCTCATTAGGCGTATAATTCGCTTCATGATTTCGAGGAGAATGAAATCAAATACAAGAGGGGGGGGCTTGAGGTGACGAGTAATTTAGAGAATGAATTGGCTAACAAAGTACTTGGTATAACGGGTGGAACAGGCTCCTTCGGAAATGTGATGCTGTCTCGAGCCCTTAAAACCGATGTATCTGAAATTAGAGTAATTAGTCGGGATGAAGAAAAACAAGACCATATGCGCCGACGCTATAGTGATGAAAGGATCAAGTTCTACGTAACAGATGTGCGCGAAAGAGCTTCTCTAGAATCAGCAATTGATGGTTGCGACTATGTGTTCCACGCAGCAGCCCTAAAGCAAGTCCCGACTGGAGAATTTTTCCCTGGAGAGGTGCTAAAAACAAACACTCTCGGAAGTCAGAATCTCTTTGAATCATCAATCAAATATGGTGTATCGAAGGTTATTGCGTTAAGTACAGATAAAGCTGTTTATCCCATAAATGCCATGGGAATGAGCAAGGCATTAATGGAAAAGTTCGCATTTTCATACGCCAGAGAAGGAAAGTCTTCATCCACAGTAATCGCTGTAACCCGCTATGGAAATGTTATGTGTTCTCGAGGCTCTGTAATTCCGAAGTTTTATTCTGACATCCGTGAGCGGAACGAGATTTCAATTACAGATCCGAATATGACTCGATTTTTGATGAGTTTAGATGAGGCTATTGATCTAGTCCTTTATGCATTCTCCTCGGCTAACCCGGGTGATCTTTTCGTCAGAAAAGCTCCTGGTGCAACTGTAAAAGTTCTTGCTGATGGTATTGCATCGATAATGGGTAAGTCTCCAAAAGTAAATTTGATTGGAACCAGACATGGCGAGAAACAACATGAAACTTTGATGTCGCATGAAGAGTCACAAATAGCTCTTGATGAAGGCGATTACTTCCGTGTTCCTACAGATATTCGCGGTCTAAACTATGAAAAGTACTTTGAAACCGGGGAAGAAAACTTCCAATCGCGCACTTCGTACACATCTGAAAATACAAATCAACTTTCGGTCCAACAAGTTGCATCCTTACTTGAGAATCTGCCAGAATTTTTGTCATTGGGAGGTCAATCGTGAAAATTTTCACTTTAACAGGAACTAGACCGGAAATTATTCGCCTTTCAGAAACTATCAAAGCTCTTGATTCCGTCTTTGATCATACGTTTATTCATTCAGGACAAAATCTTGGCTCAAATATGAAGGATGTTTTCTTTGATGATTTGGATTTACGCAGACCTGATATCGAATGGCAGTCTGATCAAAGTTCACTTGCAAGAATTATTGCCTCTACTATGGAAAATCTCGAAGGATACATAAGAGCGGAAAAACCTAACGCAATGGTAACTTTAGGGGATACAAATAGCGCATTATCGGGACTCATTGCGAGGCGCTATGGAATTACCACTTATCATATTGAAGCTGGTAATCGTTCATTTGATCCAAATGTTCCAGAAGAGGTCAATCGCAGAGTAATCGACCATTTTTCTGACTTCAATCTTGCCTACTCAACAAATGCATATAACAACTTGATTTATGAAGGTCTGCATCCTCGAAATCTTATGCTGTGCGGATCACCAATGCGAGAAGTAATTGAAAAACATTTACAAAAGATTCAGAACTCTAAAGTATTAGAAGCATTGAATTTAGATAAAAATGGCTACTTCTTGGTGAGTGCTCATAGACAAGAGAATATAAATAATCCTGAAAGACTTAAGAGGTTGTGGGGATCCCTAAATTTAATCTCTGACAAATATCAAATTCCATGTCTCGTTTCTGTGCACCCAAGAACTCGTACAATGTTTGAAAGTGCAAGTTTGAAAGAATCACACAAAATTATTTTTCATGAACCTTTTGGATTTTTGGACTATTGTGCCTTACAGATGAATGCTTTTTGTGTACTTTCGGATAGCGGAACAATAAGTGAGGAATCTTCAATTTTAGGTTTTTCCGCAGTCACGATTCGTGACTCGATTGAACGCCCTGAAGCTTTGGACACAGGCTCCATTATGATGGCAGGTTTGGATTACGAGGAAATAGAAAGAGCTGTTTCAATTAGCAAAAAGTTTGGCAACATGTCATCTTGCCCTGAAGCTTACTTGGTAAACGATCACTCCTCGCGGGTGGTGAAGTACATACAATCGACGGCGGCTAGAGCGCACATTTGGTCTGGACTTCGGAAGAGTGAATGAATAGTTTGCTCAGATTTAAGGAACATCAGTATTTAGCTAGTAGATTGCGAATCCCGTTTCCAATCAAAAAATCAAAATATGCTTTGCCATTAAGCTTTTTTGTTTATTTGTTATCGAAGAGAAAGTCAGATCTCCAGCGTGAGTTGAGATATTTTGCTGGACCGGCTACATCTGCATTTCCAATAAAGGTTGAGAATAAATCAGACATTCTTCAAAATTTGAAACAGTAGCCAGAATTTGCGCGATAGAACTCTAGCTAAACATAAGCAAAAGTATGTGGCTTGGGCCGGGATCGAACCGGCGACCTAACGATTTTCAGTCGTTCGCTCGTACCAACTGAGCTACCAAGCCAAACAAGGTTTCAATGTCATTCACCTAAAAAGGCATACGACA
>Ga0070374_10000430_pt1 | contig 16991 bp, 16 predicted proteins | sample LauGreSuBDMM15SN_2_FD_66374 | JGI IMG/M metagenome (GOLD analysis project Ga0070374, IMG submission 66374) | Freshwater lake microbial communities from Lake Michigan, USA - Su13.BD.MM15.SN (version 4) (version 4) | ecosystem: Environmental > Aquatic > Freshwater > Lake | place: Lake Michigan...
TGTTTGGGCAAGTGTTTGAGCGAATACATTTCCAAGCTGTAGGGTATGGCGCTTGAGAGCAATGCAATGCCCAAGCCTATCAGCATCCATTCCATATTCAACAGCGAAGATCCTGCAACACCGATACCAAAGGGCGTGACCACCAGAGCGGCCACCAACATGCCCATGGGCGTTGCAAAGGCACCAATGCGATCGGCCACGCGTTGCCCAATCACGATGTACATCGCCCAACAAAAACCAGCGCCCAATGCGTAAGCAATGCCAACAGGATCAAGAGCCGCTGGATTGTCTATGCCCTGCTGCCCCAATGGCAATATCAAACCCATGCCAATCACGGCCAAAACAATCCACACAAAGTCGAGTGGTTTTTTGGAGGACCACAAAGCCACAGCCAGTGGGCCTGTGAACTCAATGGCAATGGCCAAACCAAAGGGCACGGTTTTCAGGGCGTTGTAAAAAAGCAAGTTCATGACGCCCAAGGTAGCGCCGAACATGATGAGGATGGGAGCTTCAGACCACGTCCAAGTGCGGCGCCAGGGTCGCCAAAAGGCCATCAACAGGATTGTCGAAAAAATCAGGCGGTAAGTGGTGGTGCCTTCTGCGCCCACGAAAGGAAACAAACTTTTGGCCAGCGAAGTGCCCGCACACAGCGTGATCAAACTGCCCATCAGGGCTGCCACAGGAAGGAAGGGGAATTGCAAGTGTTAATTTCTAGAAGTTGGGCGCATCACACCAGAGCCATGAACTTCTAAAACAATGGGTTGGCCGTGCGGCGTGCGTGCAGCGGCATCTTCCCACGCATGCTCTAAATCATGAATTTGCTCTGCCGTGCCCCACTGCTTGGCCAACACCATGGCTTCCAGTGCATTCAGCCAGTGGGTGTAATACGTGGCACCCGTGTCTGCATCGCCGGCCTGCTGCGCGTTGCTAATTTCTTGAGTGAGCGCCGCGGCCCACTCTGGCCAGGTGAACAAACCCTTTTCGTGTAACTGCAAGGTCATGGCAAAGGCATGCGCTTGCCAAGGCTCTGCGAAGACTGTGCCGTTGACGCCTTGGACGGGAAGTTGCATTTGGCCGCCGCAATGCAGGGCAATTTCTTCAAGGGTGAGGTGGGTGTTTTGCATGGCTGTCGTTCGGAAGGTTTCAGACTGCCGCTTCTAAATAAGATTCCCAAGCGTCTACCGTCACTTCCAAAGTGGGATCGCTGTGTTCGCCCCACAGGGTGGGTCCGTCAAAGACCACGGTGTAAAGCCATTGCACAGGCACATTGAACGGCGGTGAGGCATGCAAAGTGTGGCCATCTGGAAACACATGACCGCCATGCAAACTGATCACGGTGCCTACATGGCCGCGTACATATCGCGGTAATCGGGTGTGGCCCTGTGGGTGCATGTTGCGCGCCCGAACTTTTTGGCCAACTTTGAACAAGGCGGGTTGATCAATGGAGCGCTCGGTGGGGCTGCCGGCTTTCAAGGCGGCGTCGACGGTATCTCCGGTGAGAACCTTGCTCACTTGGACGGGCGGGGTGGTCTGTTGACCAGAGGCGAGTTCGGCCTGCGTCACCATGCCGCGCTCCAACATGAGTTTTTCAAGGGCGCGGATCCAAATTTCGTAATAGTTGCTGGACAAGTAGATGGCGGGTGGCAAGGACTCGCGCGCCGCGCGGCTCAGGTCAATGTTCCATTGACCGCTGGCACCCATGGCCACGGTGATGGCCATGGCCCGACTTTCCCAGTGGGCATGAAACAAAGCCTCCTTCTCTTCTAATAGAACAGGACCAAATCCTTGTTGGCCGCCCATATCGTGCACGCCGTTCATGCGAGTGCCGTCCCAATCATGGCATCGCGCGAGACCAAGCTGGCCAGTTCGGCTTGCGACAGGTGCTCGGTGCCATCGGGGCGCTTGGGCAAGACCAAATAGCGAAGCTCGGCGGTGGAATCCCAAACGCGAATGCGGGTACTTTCGGGCAAAGTGACGCCAAAGTCAGCCAAAACTTTGCGAGGCTCAAGAACCGTGCGTGAACGGTAGGCGGCGCTTTTGTACCAAACAGGCGGCAAACCCAAAACTGGCCAGGGGTAGCAGCTGCAAAGTGTGCAAACCACCATATTGTGTTGCTCTGAGGTGTTTTCTAGAGCCACCATGTGCTCCCCTTGTCGGCCCGTAAAGCCCAAAGAGGCGATGGCGGCGGTGGCATCTTTCAAAAGCCATGCCTTGAATTCAGGCTCGGCCCAAGCCTTGGCCACCACTTGTGCGCCATTGTGAGGGCCAACTTCGGTTTCGTAGGTTTCAATGATTCGGTCAATGGCGGCTGGGTCGATGTAGCCTTTTTGAATCAGTAGGGTTTCTAGAGCTCGAACCCTCACTTCCATGTCGCTTAAAGAGGAATGGTCGTGATCGTGGGGGTGCGCATGATCATGGGATGGGCTGCTCAAGGTCGTCTCCCGAGTTGGACAAGGTCTTTGGATGACATCATAGCCCGCTTACAATCGGGGGTTGACTTCAAAAGACGGTTTCAGGCCGGCTCTGAGGTCATTCCCCTTATTTTATTCGTGGAGTTCTTTGATGTTTATTTCATCCGCATTTGCCCAAACTGCCCCAGCCGCCGCTTCCGGTGGCGACATGCAATCAACTTTGATGAGCATGCTGCCCCTGCTTTTGATGTTTGTGGTGCTGTATTTCGTCATGATTCGCCCTCAAATGAAAAAACAAAAAGAGCACAAGTCCATGATCGACGCGCTCGCCAAAGGCGATGAGATCATCACAGCGGGTGGTTTTGTGGGCAGAGTCAGCAAGTTAGGCGACGGCTTTTTGAGCATTGAAATTGCCAATGGTGTTGAAGTCCAAATGCAGCGCTCTGCCGTCATCCAGGTTTTGCCCAAGGGCTCAATGAAATAATTTTGCTCTTTCTTGCACTGCGCCAAGCCAGTGCTTGCGAGAGACGCGTGAAAACGCTTTCGATTTGTTCTCTTCTTTGAAGCGGCTGCCATCATGAACCGTTATCCGGTGTGGAAATTTGCGATCATCTGGGTCGCTTTGTTGTTGGGCGTGGTCTACACCCTGCCTAACTTTTTTGGCGAAGCGCCAGCTGTTCAGGTGTCTTCTTCCAAGGTCACGGCCAAGGTGGATGAGACGACGCTCAAACGTGTCTCAGACGCGATCGAAGCGGCCAATGTGCCCGCTGCGGGAATCATCCTGGAGGGCAACTCCATCAAGGCACGTTTTGAGAGCACTGAACAGCAGTTGAAGGCCAAAGACGCCATTCAAAAAGCGCTCATCCCTGAAGGTTCTGACAACGGTTATGTGGTGGCTTTGAATTTGCTGTCACGCTCGCCGTCTTGGCTTACCGCCTTGCATGCTGCGCCCATGTATTTGGGCCTTGATTTGCGCGGTGGTGTGCACTTCATGTTGCAAGTGGACATGAAGGCTGCGTTGACTCAAAAAATTGACTCATTGGCCGGCGACATTCGCACCACATTGCGCGAAAAAGATGTGCGACATGGTGGCATTTCTCGCAGCGAATCGAACATCGAAATTCGCTTGCGTGATCAAGCGCAATTGGAAGCGGCCAAGCGAGTGTTGGCCGATCAATTTGCAGACCTCCAAGTGGCAGAGGCCGCCCAGGGAGGCGAGTTCAAAATCACTGCGAGCATCAAGCCCGAGGCTGCGCGACGCGTGCAAGAACAAGCGCTTAAGCAAAACATCACCACCTTGCACAACCGAATCAATGAGTTGGGCGTGGCTGAGCCTGTGATTCAGCAGCAAGGTTTGGACCGCATCGTGGTGCAATTGCCGGGTGTGCAAGACACTGCCAAGGCCAAAGATATTTTGGGTCGCACTGCCACCTTGGAAGTGCGCTTGGTCGATGAAAGCAGTGAAGCGCGGGCGGCAGAGCAAACCAATGGCATGGTGCCATTTGGTTCAGAGCGTTATTTAGAACGCAACGGCCAAGCCGTGATTGTCAAAAAGCAAGTCATCTTGACCGGCGACAACCTGACCGATGCACAGCCTGGCTTTGACGGCCAAACGCAAGAACCCGTGGTGAACTTGTCCTTGGACGGCAAAGGCGCGCGCATCTTCAAAGATGTCACGCGAGAAAACGTGGGCAAGCGCATGGCCATTTTGTTGTTTGAAAAAGGCAAAGGCGAAGTGGTCACCGCACCAGTCATTCGAACAGAAATTGGTGGCGGCCGCGTTCAAATTTCTGGTCGCATGACCACCAGCGAAGCCAACGACACCGCGTTGTTGTTGCGCGCTGGCTCTTTGGCGGCGCCCATGGAAATCATAGAAGAGCGCACCATTGGCCCAAGCCTTGGCGCAGAAAACATTGCCAAAGGTTTCAACAGCGTCATATGGGGTTTCTTGGTCATTGTGGCCTTCATGTGCATTTATTACATGGTGTTTGGTGTGTTCTCGAGCATTGCTTTGGGCGTCAACTTGTTGTTGCTGGTGGCAGTGCTTTCGATGTTGCAAGCCACACTCACATTGCCAGGAATGGCCGCCATGGCGCTGGCGCTTGGCATGGCCATTGACTCCAACGTGCTCATCAATGAGCGTGTGCGCGAAGAGCTGCGCTTAGGCGCTTCGCCTCAAGCCGCCATTCACACCGGTTATGACCGTGCATGGTCTACGATTTTTGACTCCAACATCACCACCCTGATTGCAGGCGTAGCGTTGCTGGCATTTGGCTCTGGCCCCGTGCGAGGCTTTGCCGTGGTGCACTGCTTGGGCATTTTGACCAGCATGTTTTCTGCGGTGTTTTTCTCGCGCGGCTTGGTCAACCTTTGGTATGGCCGCCAGAAGAAACTCAAGTCAGTGTCAATTGGTACGGTATGGCGCCCTGATGGTTCAGCAGCGCCTGTTGTGACCACTGAAGACAAAGCATAAAGCGGAGCAGCATCATGGAATTTTTCAAAATCCGCAAAGACATTCCGTTCATGAAGAACGCGTTGATTTTCAACGTGATCTCCTTGGTCACTTTTTTGTTGGCAGTGTTCTTTTTGTTCAGCCGCGGTTTGCATTTGTCAGTGGAGTTCACTGGCGGTACCGTGATGGAGGTGAGCTACAGCCAGCCAGCCGACCTGACCAAGGTGCGTGGCGTGGTGTCAAGCCTAGGCTACAACGAAGTTCAAGTTCAAAATTTTGGCTCGGCGCGCGATGTGATGATTCGTTTGCCAGCCCAAAAGGGTGCCAGTTCTGCTCAGCAAAGCGAAGCCTTGATGACGGCATTGAAAGCTCAAAACGCAGAAGCGACCTTGCGCCGCTCTGAGTTTGTAGGGCCGCAAGTGGGCGAGGAGTTGGCCACTGACGGCCTGAAGGCTTTGGCCTTCGTGGTGGTTGGCATCATGCTGTATTTGGCGGTGCGCTTTGAATGGAAGTTTTCGGTGGCAGCCATCATTGCCAACTTGCACGACGTCATCATTATTTTGGGCTTCTTTGCATACTTCCAATGGGAATTTTCTTTGGCGGTACTGGCTGCGGTGCTGGCGGTGCTGGGTTATTCGGTGAACGAATCGGTGGTGATCTTTGACCGTATTCGCGAGAACTTCCGTCGTTATCGCAAGATGAATACAGTTGAAATTATTGACAACGCCATCACCTCAACCATCAGCCGAACCATCATCACGCACGGTTCCACGCAAATCATGGTGCTCTCCATGTTGTTGTTTGGCGGCGAGACCTTGTACTACTTTGCCATGGCGCTGACCATTGGTATTTTGTTTGGCATTTACTCTTCGGTGTTTGTGGCCGCGGCCATTGCCATGTGGTTGGGTATTCGCCGAGAAGACCTGATCAAGGCCCCACCCAAAAAAGACGAAGACCCAGATGACCCCAACTCTGGCGCCGTGGTTTAAATCCTTCGCGTGAGTCTTTGGTAAAGGCCGCCTGGCAAGCGGCCTAGCGCGCCTTTCAATTCCAGTTGAAACAATTCGGCTTGCAACTGCGCAACCGACAAGCCGCTTCTGATTTGCAATTCATCCAGCCTCACAGGGTCTTGACCGAGGTGCTCAGCCACTGCGGGTTCTGGCGCCAAGTTGAATGATGCGTGAGGTAATTCAGTGATCACAGTGCTTGACTTGATGGCTTGTACGTCTGGTAAATTTTTCAACTCTTCCAAAATATCTTGTGTGCAGTCGACCAGTTTGGCGCCTTGCTTGATGAGGTCGTGGCAACCCTTCGACACGGTGGTGTGAATAGAGCCTGGAATGGCAAACACGTCTTTGCCCAAGTCCAAGCTTTGCTTGGCGGTAATCAAAGAGCCAGAGCGTGTGGCAGCCTCCACCACCAAGCAGCCTTGCGACAAGCCTGCAATGAGTCGATTGCGCTTGGGGAAATTTGAAGTGATGGGGGGCGTGTTGAGCGGGTATTCGCTGATTAACAATCCGTGCGCCGCAATTTTGAGGGCCAATGCATGATTTTGATAAGGATAGACGCGGTCTAAGCCCGTGCCGACAACCGCCACGGTGTGCAAAGGGTAATTGGCAAGACCGCCTTTCAAAGCCCCTTCGTGAGCCGCCGTGTCAACACCCAAGGCCAAACCAGACACCACCGTCAGACCCGCTTGTGCAAGGTGTGCGGCAAATTCGTGCGCGTTCAAGCGGCCCTGTGGCGTCGGGTTGCGGCTGCCAACCACCGCGAGTGCCGACGGCGCATGATGGGGCGGGGGGCTTAGCAAGTGCATGTGCTGTGTTTGCCCTAGAACATACAAGAGGCAAGGCGGGTCAGGCGTGAGCATGAGGCTGCTGGGATAGTCAGGATCGGCCAAGGTGAGCAAGCGTTTGTGAAGTGTCTTAGAAGACCCTGAATGAGTTTGGGTGTGCAGCCAAGCCCAGGTGGTTTCAACGGCTTCATCCAGACCTGCAGGGATGCGGCAAAGTTCCAGACTGGTTGCCTCACTGACAAGCGCTTGCAACTGCAAGGCACTTCGCTCAAAGATGGCTTCAGGCAAGCCAAACCTCAACAACAAGGATCGAGCCGTGACATTGCCCACGCCAGGGGTGAGGCTTAAACGCAGCCAAGCTTTGAGATTTTCTCGAGTCGAAACCATTTCTTGTCCTTCACAACTTACCGGTGGCTGGGGTGCAGATTTTGGTTACGATCTAGGTCTTGGGCAAGACTTCTTCAAATTAGAGAAAATAGAGCTATTGCTGAATACAAATCACCATGGCACTTTTAAACATTCTTTGCTATCCCGACCCCCGCCTGCACAAGGTGGCCAAACCCGTCACGGAGTTTGATGACAAACTGCGCGCGCTGGTCGCCGACATGCTCGAGACCATGTACGAGTCCCAAGGCGTTGGCTTGGCTGCCACGCAAGTGGATGTCCATCAGCGTTTGGTGGTGATGGATACAAGCGAAGAGCACGATCAGCCCACGGTGCTGATCAATCCAGAAATCACGTGGTTGAGCGAAGAGCGGCTGAAAGGCGAAGAAGGCTGTTTGTCAGTGCCTGGTATTTACGATGGCGTTGAGCGTGCCGTGTCCGTGAAAGTCAAAGCAGCGGATGAACATGGCAAAGTTCGCGAGATGCAAGTAGAGGGCCTCATGGCTGTGTGTGTACAGCATGAGTTAGATCACTTGATGGGCAAGGTTTTTGTTGAATATTTGTCGCCGTTAAAGCGCAATCGCATCAAGACCAAAATGCTCAAAGCGCAAAGAGAAGACGCTTAAACCTTCATTGAAAGAATTTGTATGCGCGTGATTTTTGCGGGCACGCCCGAATTTGCTCGCAGCGCATTGGCCGCTTTGCATGCGGCGGGCCACGACATCGTGGGTGTTTTCACGCAACCCGACAGACCCGCTGGCCGAGGGATGAAGCTGCAAGCTTCAGCCGTCAAACAATTTGCACAGTTGCATGGTTTGCCAGTGGTGCAGCCGCACAGTCTGAAGTTGGATGGCAAGTATCCAGATGATGCACGCGCAGCCAAAGAGTGGCTAGATGCCGCGCATGCCGATATCATGGTGGTGGCTGCCTATGGTTTGATCTTGCCGCAGTGGGTGCTAGAGACACCGCGCTATGGTTGTCTGAATATTCATGCGTCACTGCTGCCCAGGTGGCGCGGTGCAGCGCCTATTCACCGCGCCATTGAAGCCGGTGACGCCCAAACGGGTGTCACCATCATGCAAATGGATGCGGGGCTTGATACGGGCGACATGTTGTTAGAAGAGACATGTGCCATCAGTGCGCAAGACACCACCGCCACCTTGCATGACAGCTTGGCTGAATTGGGTGCACACATGATTGTGAAATCACTTCAGCAAGTGGGACATTTCAAGCCAGTGAAGCAACCCTTGGAGGGTGTGACTTACGCCCACAAAATAGAAAAAGCAGAAGCCGCTATCGATTGGACACAAGCGGCTCCAGTATTGGCGCAGCGTGTGCGGGCCTTTGATCCATTTCCTGGGATGACTGCGCGTTGGGGCAACGAAGTCATCAAAGTCTGGCAAGCGCATGCTGAGATCCCGACGCCAAAAGAGGCGCTTCAAAAAGTGCCAGGCACATTGCTCAGCGTGAGCGAAGAAGGCTTGCAGGTTGCCTGTGGCGAGGGCATTTTGTGTTTGACTCAATTGCAAAATGCAGGCGGCAAGCGTCTTCCGGTTGCAGATTTTGTGCGCAGCTTCAAAGGGCAAGTAGGCGATGTTTTTCAAAGCTGAAAACTACCGTCACCCCGCGTTCATGGAGGCTGTGCGTGACTTGGCACCGCAAGTGCCAGGTGTTGCGGCTTGGGGCTTGATGACGGGCGTGGCCATGGTCAACTCTGGTCTGAGCGTGTTTGAGGCCATTGCCATGACGCTGTTTGTGTATGCGGGCAGCTCTCAACTGGCGGCCTTGCCTTTGATCGTGGCAGGTGCGCCTGCCTGGGTCATTTTGGCCACAGGCTTTTGTGTCAACTTGCGCTTCATGGTGTTCAGTTTGCACCTGCGCAAATACCTCATGCACTTGCCACGCTTAGAAAGAATGTTGCTCGGGTATCTCACCGCCGACATGAGCTATGCGATGTTCACGCGGCGATTTGAAAATCCGAGTGACGACCCTTCAGATCAACGGGCGCAAGCGGCTTCTTTGGCGGGCAACACTTTCCTGGTCTGGACGAGTTGGATCGTGGCCAGTTTATTGGGTATCTTTTTGGCCAACATCATTCCGACGTCTTGGGGCTTGGGCTTTGCAGGCACTTTGTGCTTGGTGGGTATTTTGTGTTCTTTGGCCAGCACCCGGATGCGAATTTTTGCTGCAGGTGTGGCCGCTGCAACCGCCATTGCGGCTTATCACTTGCCCTTGAAGTTGAACATCGTGCTGGCCATTGGCGTGGCGGTGATCTTGAGCATGAGCCTAGAGCGTTTTGGCAAAACGCGAAAAGGGCAAGCAGCATGAACTTGATGGAAGGCACCGATGTTTGGACCTTGGCTGTCATCATTGGCTTGGCAGGTGTCACTGTGCTCACGCGCAGTTTATTTTTCTTTTCGAGCGAAGAGTGGTCCTTGCCCGATTGGGCTCAGCGTGGCTTGCAATATGCGCCCATTGCCGCCATGGCAGCCGTGGTCTTGCCCGAAGTCCTGATGCAACAAGGGCAGTTCTTGCACACCTGGATGGATGCCCGCTGGATGGGCGCCGCTGTAGGGGCGGCGGTGTATTTTTGGCGTCGCGATGTGCTCTTGACCATTGTGGCGGGCATGCTGGCTTACCTGCCACTGCATTTGGTGATGGGTTGGTAGTTTTCGCAAGCTGGCAGGACTAAAATTCTGCTTTGCCCAACAAGCCTCAGTGGCTTTTAGATCCTCTTCTTTCATCCTGAGAAATTTCATGAACGTCATTCGTTTTTCTGATTTGTGCCAACAAGGCAAGGTTAAAGGTCAACGTGTTTTTATTCGCGCCGACTTGAACGTGCCGCAAAATGACGCTGGCGATATCACCGAAGACACACGCATTCGCTCGTCAGTGCCTTGCATTCAAATGGCCCTTGATGCAGGCGCGGCCGTCATGGTAACGAGTCACTTAGGACGGCCCACTGAAGGTGAGTTCAAGCCCGAAGATTCTTTGGCGCCTGTGGCCAAACGATTGGCAGAACTGCTAGGCCGCAATGTGGCTTTGAAGGCCAACTGGGTAGAGGGTGTTGAACTTGCGGCAGGGCAGGTGGTGTTGCTTGAAAACTGCCGTGTGAACAAAGGCGAAAAAAAGAACAACCCTGAGTTAGCCCAAAAAATGGCCGCCCTTTGCGACATTTACGTGAACGATGCCTTTGGTACGGCGCACCGCGCAGAAGGCACCACGTATGGCATTGCCGAATACGCCAAAGTTGCGTGCGCAGGCCCCTTGTTGGCCGCAGAAATTGACGCCATCACCAAAGCGCTGGCGCACCCTGCGCGTCCTTTGGCAGCCATTGTGGCGGGGAGCAAAGTTTCAACCAAGCTCACTATTTTGAAGAGCTTGGCCGACAAGGTCGATCAACTGATTGTGGGTGGCGGCATCGCCAACACCTTCATGCTGGCTGCTGGTTTGAGCATTGGCAAAAGCTTGGCCGAACCCGATTTGCTGCCCGAAGCCAAAGCCGTGATCAAGATCATGAAAGCACGCGGTGCCGAAGTGCCCATTCCGACAGACGTGGTCACCGCCAAAACGTTTTCAGCCGATGCGGAGGCCACCGTGAAAAAAGCCACAGAGGTGGCCGACGATGATTTGATTTTGGACATAGGCCCCGAAACTGCTGCCAAGCTGGCTACTCAATTGAAAGCAGCTGGCACCATTGTGTGGAACGGCCCTGTGGGTGTGTTTGAATTTGCAGCGTTTGAAAATGGCACGCGTGTGATTGCACAGGCCATTGCAGAATCCAAAGCGTTTAGCATTGCGGGCGGTGGTGACACTCTGGCCGCCATTGCCAAGTACGGCATTGAAAAGCAAGTGGGCTACATCTCTACAGGCGGCGGCGCATTCTTGGAAATGCTAGAAGGCAAGACCTTGCCCGCACTTGAAATACTGATGAAACGCGCGCAATAACTTTAAGTTTTGGCTGGCAAGTTGCCACGCACAGGACTTGTCATCTGACCCTTGAAGTCGGTCCAGCATTCGCGTGAGAAGTCGTACAGCTTGCATGCCTTGGCTGTTTTGAAGTACCAGCCCCAAGAGAAGGGCTGAACAATGATGCGGCCTGGCAACATTTCTTCCAACTTGGCTTGGGCTTGCTTTAAGCGATAAAGAGGAATGCTCATGTCCACGTGGTGCGCGGTGTGCTCCATGATGTGGTGCACCATGGTGCCAATTTTCATGGGGAACGTGAGGTGCACGGTGGTGGACACAAAGGGCTGGGCTTTGGTCCAAGCCGATTTGTCGTTGTGCCAAGACACACGCACATGGGTGTGGTGAACATAGACCACAAAACCAATCATGGTGTTCCAAAACAAAAACGGCAGCAGCACGCCCATGAGCAAGGTGAGCGCCACAGATTGTTCCGTTGCAATGGCGGCGTAGGTCATTGCACCCATCCACAACACGCCAAAGACGGTGACCAACAAACTGTCTTTGAAGAAAATGGGGCGGCGTGTGGGCATGTGCGTTTTGTTCGGAAAAAATTCGCGCTTCCACCAAATTTCAATCAGGTAATACAAACCAGGCGCCCAGCCACTGCGGTAGAGGTACTGCAGCAGGCGGTCGACAGGGCCCAGCGCAGCAAACTCTTCGGCTGTAAGCGGGGTCCAAACAAAGTCGACACCTTTCAAGTTGGTGTAGCCATGGTGCACCACGTTGTGACCGGTGTCCCACAAGCTGAAAGGGGTGAGCGAGTACAGAAAAGCGTAGCGGCCAATCCACTTGTTGAGTTCACGGTGCGGCGTGAGACTTTGATGGCAAGCATCATGCCCAATGATGAACAGGCGACCAATGACAAAACCAGCTGCCATGCCGCACAAAAGCTTGAGCCAGACAGATTCAAAGAAAACCGTGCCAGCCACCAAGCCCATGAACAAGGCCGTGTCAACGATCAGCAAAACAAAGGCCCGCAAGGTTGAGCGATCAGACAAAGGAAGCAGCCACTCGCGGATGACTTTGCGATGCGGCATAGCTTGATCCTGAGGGATGGGTTGCAAATGGTCAGGTGTCGATGAAGTGGTCATATTTGAGACGCAAAAAAATAATGCGCGAATGCAAGGTTGGCGTGCCAACATAATTAATGCCCCGAGTCTAAACCCAGACGCTTTTCCTGTGAATGACATGGGTCAATGGCCCAACACTGAGGCGGGTGATGACTGAAAGCGGGCGCAGTTGAAGGGGCTCCAGTGGAAAAGTGGCATTTCCCCTATGATCGGCGCTTCGTTTGATTCAACTTATTGGCTTTTTTAGCCCATTTTTTCATGACTGCAAGAAATACCACCGTCGTAGCCGACGCCCATGCCCCCGCGATCACTCAAATGCTGGCCGAGTTTGTGGCCAAGCACCCTTCCAAGGGCTGGTCAGACGCTGTCGAAGCCCAGGCGCACCGCACGTTTGCCAACTGGGCAGGTTGCGCAGTGGGCCCAAGCACCCACGAAACCATGGAGGCGGCATTGGGTGCCGTGAAAGAGCTGGCACCTTCTGCGCAAGCCGCTGTGTTGGGCCGCAGTGACCGGGTGGACATGGCCAATGCGGCATTGCTCAATGGCATCAGCTCGCACACCTTTGACTTCGATGACACTCACCTGAAAACCATCATCCACCCCGCCGGCCCAGTGGCTTCTGCCATCTTGGCTCTGGGAGAACACCTAGGCTCAAGCGGCCGCCAATTGATCGATGCTTTGGTCATTGGCGTAGAAGTGTCATGCCGCGTGGGCAATGCCGTGTACCCCAACCACTACGACCGTGGCTGGCACATCACAGGCTCTACCGGCATGTTGGGCAGTGCTGCGGCTTGCGCCCGCTTGCTGGGATTGAGCGCCAAGCAAACCCAGATGGCCTTGGGCATTGCCGCTTCACAACCCGTGGGTTTGCGCGAACAGTTTGGCACCATGACCAAGCCCTTTCATCCTGGCGGCGCTGCCAAAGTGGGCTTGATGTCTGCGCTCATGGCCAAGCATGGCTTCACCTCATCAGCGCGTGCGCTAGAAGCACCGCGCGGTTTGATGCAAGTGTTTTCAGACAAAACCGATTGGAAAGAAGTGACTGAGAACTTGGGCGCTTCTTGGGAAATTGAACTCAATACCTACAAGCCCTTTGCGTGCGGCATTGTGATTCACCCCGCCATTGATGCATGCGTGCAATTGCGTGAGAGACACAACTTAAAGCCCGAGCAAGTGGCCAAAGTGAGCTTGAAAGCCCACCCCTTGGTCCAAGAACTCACTGGCAAGAAAACACCCACCGACGGCTTGCTGGCCAAGTTCAGCGTGTTCCATGCGTGTGCTGTGGCCCTCATTTATGGCCGAGCAGGGGAGCATGAATATGCCGACGATGTGGTGCGCTCAGCCCTGGTGATAGGTGTGCGCGACAAGGTTGAATTGATTGTCGACCGCAGTATTCACGAGGCCTCTGTCGACGTGACCCTGGAAACCACCGATGGGCAAAAGCACCACATTTACATTGAGCGTGCCATTGGCAGTTTGGAAAAACCCATGAGCAATGAGCAACTCAAGGCCAAGTTTGTCGATCAAAGCACACCCATTTTGGGGGCCGCCAAAACAGAAGAGGCTTGGGGCTTGTGCATGAGTCTGGCAGAGCAACCCAACCTGAGTGCTTTGTTGCGCAGTTTGACGGTTTAGTTTTCTCTGAAATTTGTTCTCGGTCTGTAACCCATTTCGTGGGAAAATTGAAATTAAATTACACCGGAGACTTTTCCAAATGCCAACTCGAGCCACCAAAATTGTCGCCACCCTAGGGCCAGCCTCTAGCGATCCCGCATTGCTCGAGGCCATGATTCGCGCTGGTGTCAATGTGGTTCGCTTGAACTTCAGCCACGGTAAAGCCCAAGATCACATTGACCGCGCGAAGTTGGTGCGTGAAGCTGCCGCCAGGGCCGGCCGTGAAGTGGCCATCATGGCCGACTTGCAAGGGCCCAAAATCAGGGTTGGCAAGTTTGTAGAAGGTAAAGTCATGTTGGAGCCTGGTGCCCCTTTTGTGCTCGATGCCTCACGCACTGAACCGGGCGACTTGTCAGGCGTTGGACTTGACTACAAAGAGCTCCCGCGCGATGTCAAGGCTGGCGATGTTTTGTTGCTCAACGATGGCTTGATTGTGCTCATCGTTGATTCGGTTCAGGGCGAAAAAGTCAACACCACCGTCAAATTGGGGGGTGAGTTGTCCAACAACAAAGGCATCAACAAACAGGGTGGCGGCCTCACGGCACCAGCCCTTACAGCCAAAGACATGGAAGACATCAAAACAGCCATGAGCTTTCAAGCCGACTACTTGGCTGTGAGCTTTCCGAAAAATGCCACCGACATGGAAATGGCGCGTCAGCTGGCCAATGTGGCTGCTGCCGAATTCAATCACAAGCCTGGTTTGATCGCCAAAATTGAGCGTGCAGAAGCCATTCCCCGTTTGGAAGAAATTTTGTTGGCCAGCGATGGCATCATGGTGGCCCGTGGCGACTTGGCGGTTGAAGTTGGTAACGCCGTTGTACCCGCATTGCAAAAGCGCATGATCAAGCTGGCGCGAGCCCACGACAAAGTGGTCATCACAGCCACTCAAATGATGGAAAGCATGATCACCAACCCCGTACCCACCCGTGCAGAAGTGAGCGACGTGGCCAACGCTGTGTTGGATGGCACCGATGCCGTCATGCTGAGTGCAGAAACGGCTGCAGGTAAATTTCCGCTTGAAACCGTGGTCGAGATGGCCAAAATTTGTTTGGCTGCAGAAGCTGCCGAAGAGGTTGAGTTGGACGCCGATTTCACGGGTCAAACCTTCAGCCGAATCGATCAGTCGATTGCCATGGGCGCCTTGTTCACGGCGCACCACCTGCATGCCAAGGGCATTGTGGCGCTGACCGAATCGGGTTCAACCGCTTTGTGGATGAGCCGTCATCGCGTCAACATTCCTATCTATGCACTGACCACCAAAATCAGTTCGCAGCGCAAAATGGCGCTTTATCGCAATGTTCGTCCTCTCCTCATGGACACCAGTGCCGACCGAGATACCGCTTTGGCTCAAGCTGAAAAGCTGTTGAAGGTTCGCAACATTGTGGGTGCGGGTGACATTTATGCCATCACCTGTGGCGAGCCCATGGGGGCCCCTGGCGGCACCAACATGCTCAAAATATGCAGAGCTGAGTAAGTAGTAGCTTTTAGAATTTATCAATCTTTGCATCATTTGGTACAAGTGGTGGCTTATGCCGCCCACAGTCCAACACAGCCAAGCCGTCCAAAGCGTGTGGCTCATGAAATGTGCACCTCGCATTTGCTGAGACAGACCTAACACAAAGCCAGCCAGCACGGCTAACAGCAGGTATTTTCGAGCACCCAGAACGCTGGCTTGTCGCAGACCAAAATAGACGGCAATGAAGGCAAAACCGGTGGAGGCGTGGCCGGCGGGAAAGCAATGGCCGCCGCCGCCATCGTCTAGCCACACATTCCAGTGAGACACATACGGCGCGGTGCCCCCAAATGTTTGGAGGTCCCAGGGGCAGCTTGTATGGCTAAATGCTTTGATGAGGGTGACTGTGTCCCAACCCGTGCTGTCCCTCCCAAGCCAAAAATGTCAGCATGAGCCCCAAACTGATGAGGGCATCGGTTTGCCACTGAGGGGAGGTTCTTGAAGAAGAAAACAGAGTGCGCGGACTAAACATCACTGAAATCATAGTCTGAGTGCAGAAAACCCGGCTAAATCAAGAAGTGGCTTGTTAAAATCAGAACAGTTACAAGTCGGTTACATGCTTTTGCAAAAGGCCCCATCCTGCGCATCGGTCTGACACACGGGCATGTAGAAAAATTCTTTCACTCTCTGGGACTCTTCATCATGGCACTCGTTTCTATGCGCGAGCTACTGGATCATGCAGCAGCCAACGGCTATGGCATTCCAGCTTTCAACGTCAACAACTTGGAGCAAGTCCAAGCCATCATGGAGGCCGCCAAAGAAACGGGCGCGCCGGTCATCATGCAAGCCTCTGCTGGCGCGCGCAAATATGCGGGCGAAGGCTTTTTGAAATTGCTCATTCAGGCAGCGGTTGAGTCCTACCCAGAGATTCCCGTGGTGATGCACCAAGACCACGGTCAAAGCCCAGCCATTTGCCAAGGCGCCATTGATTTGGGTTTCAGCTCGGTCATGATGGATGGCAGCTTGGAAGCCGACGGCAAAACCATTGCCAGCTACGACTACAACATTGAAGTCACCCAAAAAGTGGTGAGCATGGCGCACAAATTGGGCATCACCGTCGAAGGTGAGTTGGGATGCTTGGGTTCCCTTGAAACCATGCAAGGCGACAAAGAAGATGGTCACGGCACCGATGCCGTGATGACCCGCGAACAGCTTTTAACCGACCCTGAACAAGCCGCCGATTTTGTGAAACGCACGCAGCTGGATGCCTTGGCCATTGCCATTGGTACCAGCCACGGTGCTTACAAATTCACGCGCAAGCCCACAGGCGACATTTTGGCCATTGACCGCATTCAGGCCATCCACAAGCGCATCCCCAACACCCACTTGGTGATGCACGGCTCTTCCAGCGTGCCGCAAGATTTGCTGGCCGTCATTCGCGAATATGGCGGCAACATGAAAGAAACCTATGGCGTGCCCGTAGAAGAAATTCAAAAGGCCATCCAATTTGGCGTGCGCAAGATCAACATTGACACCGACATTCGCTTGGCCATGACTGCTGCTGTGCGCAAATTCATGGCGCAAAACCCAGAGAAGTTTGACCCCCGCGAGTGGCTCAAGCCGGCCCGCGAAGCGGCCAAGCAAATTTGCAAACAGCGCTACGTTGAATTTGGTTGTGAAGGTCAAGCGCCCAAGATCAAGGGGCACAGTTTGCAAGTGGTGGCAGCGCAATACGCAAAAGGTGAGTTGGCGCAAGTCGTTCACTGAAATTGGCTCGATAATG
>Ga0070374_10000431_pt1 | contig 16982 bp, 14 predicted proteins | sample LauGreSuBDMM15SN_2_FD_66374 | JGI IMG/M metagenome (GOLD analysis project Ga0070374, IMG submission 66374) | Freshwater lake microbial communities from Lake Michigan, USA - Su13.BD.MM15.SN (version 4) (version 4) | ecosystem: Environmental > Aquatic > Freshwater > Lake | place: Lake Michigan...
TACTCCGCTTTTGTCTTTATTAGCCACAAATACCCCCAGTTAGACCTTGGGAAAGCGTAGCTGTGGACTAAGACAAACGGAAGTAATGAATCATTTTTTCCCTTGCCCTTCGACTGGTCAATCTAGGGTTTTGGCACCGGGAGTTGTTCGAGTTGAGCATTCTCAATCTTTAACTTCACGGCCCAGGGCTGTTCTAATTGCCTTGCTCGCTTCAGTAGGGCCTGGAACACCGTGCTGGCGACACCCACATGCACCGCATTTCCAATCTGCTTGAAGGAAAGATTGTCTCGCTGATCCCCAAATTTAAATGACTTACTAAACCCCTGAAGTGCCTTTGCTTCTGAGACACTCAAGGCGCGCTTTTCCCAACCAAGAATAGGTGTTTGTGCCATCGCTACAAATGTCGGTACGTAATTGGGGGCTTTCACGCGAATTCCACTTGGTCTAAATTGTATTAGGCACTTGTAAATATCTCGATATCCCTGGGCTTGCCATTCAAATTTTCGGTAAGACGGGATCAAATCCTCAAGATTGGCTTCTTCTATCCAAGGGTCAATCCATTTACGATTTTGTAGGTAGAACTCGGAATTTCTTTCGATAAAATTTTTCTTCCAGTCCGGCATATCTTTAGCGAGACGAATTTGATTACGTGGCTTCCAATACTCAGTCCAAAGGGGGAGCCCCGGCAGCTTTTCCCCATTGTTGATTAAATTGAGCTTCACAAACTCGTTCCACACCTTTAATGATCTTTTTTGATCTACTGATAATTCTTGTCCAGGTAGAGAGATTGAAGACTTAGAAGCATGCTCTTCTAAGAACTGGGCTAAATTCCAGTCTATTGGTCCAAACTCACTAAATGGGTTCCTTGGGAGCAGTGGAGAAATATCATCAAAGCGACTTGCATTTTTAGTATTCATTCGGACTGCACCAATAAACACACGCTGCCGGTGCTGCGGACTACCTCCTAAATGTTCAGGAATTTCATGCGGGGAGAGAATAGTTGGCTCGTCACTCACGACATACCCCAATTCACGAATAAGGCGAATCATTACTTTGTAATCAGCTATGTGCTTAGGGCCGATCAAATTTCTGACATTTTCAAGAAGAATCAACTCTGGCTTTTTAGTCTCAACAATTCGAAGAATGTCGTAAAAGAGAGTACCGCGCGCCTCCGCGACACCTCGTTGACTCCCTGACTTAGAAAAGGGCTGACAAGGAAAACCACCTGTAAGGACATTATGTGTGGCAACACCTACATTGCCACTAGTTAGCTTTGTTATATCCCCACTAATCGAAGCTTCATCGCCTTGGAGCCAATTTCTGGCGTAAACGTTGCGGGCTGATTGGTCGATCTCAGAGACAAATACAGACTTGCCGCCGTGCTTTGTGAGTGCGGCATGAAATCCTCCGATACCTGCGAAAAGGTCAGCGAATTTAAAACTCATGAACAAAGCTTACTAGCTTCATCTGACAATTGCTTGCAATCCACACAAAAGCATCATCATTTGCACTAGAGAGATCGGATCATTGAAATTGAGCTATTCCACTATTGAAGGCACTTTGGCCACGCCTGAATTAAGTTGGGTAGTTAACCATTATTTCAATGTTGGCGTCTTAGAGGAATGGATGTGGAGAGTTGCCGGTTTGATAATTTGTGTCTTTCCCACGAACATGCCATTCAACGCCTTGGACGCGATCTATGCTTAAGGATTCAATTAATCCACCAACAGTAGCTTCACCAGGGGCGGTGGCGGATCGAAGGCTTTGTATTTTGACAAGTGCTTCAGAAAAGAGAACCAAACTTCGAATTGATAGAGCACTTAGGGTACGCCTAAATGGCTGTGTGTAGTTGTCCCAGAGACTTGTATCTAAAGCGTCATTATATGCATCCATAAATTCATGGATCTTCTCAGCTGTTACAGATTCATCCTCAAATACCTTGCCGGCTATTTCTCCTGCCATCTCTTTGTAAGTCTGCTGCCGGGACCATGCAAGGCCGCGGATGAAGTCAGCCATTGCTTCATCTTGAGCAATAGTGGCGATGTGTACATCAGATTCACTTGCTTCGGGCTCACGCTTCTTTATCATCGAGCGTAAGCGGTTTAGGTAGAACCCTCCAACAATAACTTCGACTTTTCCACCAATAGGTTCATCAGAACCGAATCCTACAAAGTTTAAAGTTGCTTGGTTAGGTGATTTATTCCAATGCTTGAGCCTCTGAATTACAAAATACTCGATAGCTTCAATGATTTCTGCATCCGGTTTCCAATTAACAAGGTCATTATTTTTCCTGAATGCGATGTGCTCAAGAAAATGCTCAATGTAATCCCGTTCTTGTTGTCGCACAGCCTTCACCACTGCTGAATCGGCAATATCCTGATACGGGGTATCGTCTACATAGAATTGATCGGCATAACCACGAATACTTTCAATAAGTTCCTGCTTCACATCATCTGGGATCTTCTCATTTTCGTACTCAGAGAGATTTAGCAGGTCCTGCATTTCATCAGAAAGATTCTTAGAAAAAAAGCCGAATGAAGAACAAAGATTTTCGTATATCTCATTATCTTCATTAATCTTTAGTTTACGATAATTCGAAAGCCAATTTTCGAATTGACGCGGGTAGTCCGAGAGGGAAGGTAGGGGAGTGATTTGCTGTAGGGCCCATTCGCGAATGAGCAAGCCATAATTTAAACCTCCAAGTGTTGTTACGCCGCTATGTAGAACAACAACTTTGTGCTGGCCACCAAGTTCATAAATTTTATTCGAGCTTGGAAAGGTCTTATGACTATTGCTTCCTTCTTCGCGGGATACCAAAGTATCTGATGCGATTCCGATTCCAGATTGGTTGATTAGGACTATTTGAGAGGTCACATCGAATCCTTAGTTCGTAGAAAAAGTTAGAGGAACGGTAGTTTATGGAATAAGGGAAATCAAGAGGCTATTGATCCGGGCTAAGAAAACATTTTGAAATCAGCCGCTGCTTGGGCTCTGAGTGAAGGTTATGCGCAACGCTTTCATTCAACACCCAATAACCTGTATCTGATCATGCTCCATAGAGGAAACGCCCACCCACTGCATACTTTTAAAAGTCGAAGGTTTCAGGATCTGGCCCGCCGTGGAGAATCTTGCAAAACGAGCCTAATTTGCCGCAACCAAGGCAAAGGAGTGAACGAATTCTCTTCCGGCGCTTTGTTGTCATGACCTCAGAGAATTAGAGCGGACTGTCAAAATGAATGAAGGCGAAAGTAACCCCATGGGATTTCCTCCACTTAGGACTTAGGATCTGCAGGTGTCGTCTTTAGGGCAATCTTGTGGGTAATTTCCTAGAACAGCTATGCGAACTTGTCGTTGGCTCGATTCAGGTAGAGGAAGAGCAAAAAGCTGGGCTTTGGTATCAGATTCCAAACCAAATTACCCGAATTAGTGATCGAAATCTGAGTTCAACTCACCCCTGTATCTTGTTTGATACTTCCTCTTTGACAGCTGGGTATGCAGAAATTTGGATTAGAAGTTCGACCCTAGATGGCGAATTTCCAGAGTACATCTTCCACAAGAGTCATATTCATAGTCGATCAGGAAATTGCCCGCTGGATCGTGATGGTCATATAGGAGTAAAACTCTCTAAGAGAGTACCTGCACTTTTCATCACAAGGATATCTCCTAAATGTAAAGAAGTTGATCAGGATTGGTTAAAAACGTTTGAGAAGTGTTGTATACATGTAATCGGAAGATCAAGAATGCCAAGCAAGCCATGAAGGATAGCCGGCAGAACATGACCTTTGCAGAGTTTGAAAGTGAGGCGAGTTCCGAGAAGTCATTCGGATATTTCTGGACAACATTAGTTGAGGACGTTGTTGCACACGTTTGTAAAAATAAATCGTTTCCTCCACAGAGTTGGGGATATTCGGGTCATGGTCAATCGGAACTCGAATGGTCGGAAGCAGATTTAATTGAGCTGGCAGATTGGGTTATTCATGAAAAAATCAAGAAGCACAATCAGCACCTAACAATTCTTTATCAGGTCAAAGATCGTGAAGTAGCGAGTATCTTCAGATTACTGATACAACCAGTGACTTGGGCTATTAAAGATAAACGACTTAACTCGGTAGATGGAAATGCAGTTCGACTGATTAAGGAAATACTCAAAGATGAGTACGGCGTTGTGCTCAAAATGACGACCCCAACATCTGACCCAACTTTTGATACGACGATTGACAAGTTAGTGGTTGAACTTAAGGGGGTGCCTCAACATTGGGATCATTCATCTCCGCTAACACGTCGTGGAACCCCCAGGAAGAACCTGCCTCCAGTGTTCAGAAAAACGGAATTGGGGCATATCTGCGGCCAAATCGTAGGTATGAAGCCAATGCCTGCGAGCAATCAAATTTGGAGAGCTGTCCAATCTGTGCTCCCAGCGCGCGAGGGGACTCAAGCTGGCCAGAGGAAAGTTGCCGGAGCCGAACATTTGTTGAGCCTCCGCCAAATGGAATCCGAAGATCCATTTACCAAGATCGCTAGTGAACAAGACGAGCGCAATGCGAATCCTGGCGGATCTGACGACTACGGCCAGGGTTCGGAGTCCGATCAACGGCTAGGGCTGGTGGCGGAAGAGTTCAGAAAGAGGCTCACAGCTGAGGAGGAGAGGGTGATGATGGTAATTATGCACCCAGATTTCATGCACCTTCCTCAAACTGTTAAAGCGGAAGCGCTTGGTGCGGTTGATTTGATGTCCCAAAAGACAATCTTGAACAGTTTGAAAGAAAAGTCCCAAGCAATAGGTGCAGAATTCAACTTAACCGACGAAAACTGCAATACGGCATTAAAGATGGTTGCCTATGCAATCTTGCGTGACAATGAGGTGTGGTCATGAGTGAAGACAATCAAAAGGCAAGAGTTTTTCCAATCGCTGATCAGAGATTAAAGATTGGTCAAATTCGTCGTATTCAGACAAATGGACTTGATGCCAAGCTCGTAGTTATTTATAGAGTAAACCCAATTTCGCGAACGTCTGACGTCATTCTGCTAGATCACAATTTAGACAATGCTACACAATTTGATTTTTTATCAAATTCCGAGAATCTAAGTCTACGTTTCGGTCATGTAATTTTGAAGGATTTCAAGGGAAATATTGAATCACCAGATTTGATTTCAAGCCTGGTTTATGCAGAAGTGTGCCAATTTTGTATCACTGCAATAGCTCAAGAATCTGAAAAGACTGGTGATTTAGATCAAGCTTTCCCATTCGGTCACGATTGTTACATTAAAGGCTCATTTGAGCTTCGGATCTTAAGTGATGAGTGGAATTCAAGAAATGAAAGTTATATGGACTTTTTTGAAGCCTGTAACAAGTATATTAATTATGATGAATTCATCTCACGTAAAGAGGCAATTAACCTTTTTTGCGAACATAACTCTACGATGGATTTGCGAAGGAATTTAGATTCAGAAACAAGCCTTCTCGAAATCAGAAAATCTCTGTCAACGAATAAATATGCCAAAATGTTAGTGAGGTCCTAGAATGCAAAGAGTTAAGCTCAATGATTTTTACTATGGAATGCGCGAAAATAGAAAGCAATGTCGATTGGAAAGCATTCGCTTAAAGAATTTCAAAAGCGTGAGAGACCAAGAGATTAATTTGGCACCCTTGACCGTAGTTGTTGGAAAAAACTCCTCAGGTAAAAGTACTGTTTTGCAGTCTATTCTTTTCCTGGGCCAAAATGCGTTCCATCCATTGGGCAGAAACCTATCCGAAGTGGGTTGCCTGGACCTTAATGGTGAGTTAGTTAGTCTCGGAATTTTTAAAGAGGCGCTAAATGACCGCGCATCGTCAAATGAGACCTTTTCTATTGGAGGCACCTTTACGTTTAATTATGACCAAACGATGGAGCTGCAACCTGTTGCGACAATACAAGCTAATGAAGAAGATGTGCTCCTTGGAAAAAGGGGAACTTTAAACTTCAACATGAATTTGGAAGCTGAGAATAGTTTGAACGAGGCTGCAATAGTTTCAAGCAAGTCTGCCGACATTAGCATTAGTTTTGAAGGGAAGAAACTGCAGCATGTGAGTTCAACAAAGTCTGAACTCGCAGATGTAGAAGATTTGGTAGATCTGTTTAGTGAAGACATGATTGAGAAAACTCCTGACCTTTGGTCTGGGCTAAGCATTTTTCACGAGGCTCGTATCGCTTCATCTGGCACTTTACATGGCTCTACCGAGAGACCTGGATTTCGCATGAATTCAAGATTTACGAATTTAGCAGAGAATACGGAATTACAGGGGGTGAAACATGTACTTGGGCTTCCTGTTAATGGCTTGACCAATGTCAGCAGATATACATTTTTTCTAAATCGACAAAAAGCGTATTTTGATGGAAATCGTCTTCGCTCAGATGTTAGCCACATAATGAACCAATATCAAAGAAAACTAGGTAGCAACTTTGAAGAGACCCTTGCAAAGCGAATCCAAAGAAATGAAATCTCAGGCTATCAAAGCATGCCTGTTGCAATTGAAGATTACGTAAATAGATCAAAGGAATTTATCCTTGGTGGTTCCACTTGGATCACAGAAAGTGAATTCGACTTAACTGGTAGAGCCTTATTAAGATTTGAGAATCTACCCTTAGAACTTGAGGCAATCCTTATAAACAAAGTCACTGATTCAGCGCCAAGTGAAGTACGTGAAGCAAAGCGTAATGAAAATGGAAGTATTAGCTTCAAGATCAGCGAACTCATGTTATTCGCTCCTTACATTAATTTTGATCGTGGAAGCCTTGTTGTTCAGATTGTGGAATTGGTCCGTTGGTTTTGGAAATCGGTTGAAGCAGAACTAGAGAAAGAATTCGGGGATTATGAGAAAATTGGAATTTCAGATGTGCTCGTCCCGGCCTCATTGAATGATGAAGTTTCTCAAGAAGGTGAAGGATTATCCTCTGATGCCTTTGAATTCGGTGACGCTGTTGTCCGTCTTTCTGAATATTTCCAAAATCTGGTTTACCTTGGCCCGCTAAGACTCGAACCCAGCGACATTTATAAAAGAACTTTGGGCTCTCGTAACTCCCAGTTACCTCTTGGAATGCAGGGAGAGCATCTAGCAAGAGTAGTTTTTGAGAATCCTAGTTCCAATTATCCTCTTCCTCCAGATTCTTCGGTGCAGGTCATTAATGGCAAGTCTGCCTTTACTGATGCTCTAAATGCATGGCTGAAGTGGCTTGGAATTGCAAGAACCGGAATTGAGGTGACAACAGATCGCCACTATGGCTTTAGGTTGACGGTAGATCGACGTTATTTAAGATCTCTTGGAGTTGGAGTTAGCCAAGTAATTCCGGTTATTGGAGTTTGCCTGCTGGCAGAAGCTGGAAGTTTAATACTGCTAGAAGAGCCAGAATTACACTTAAATCCGAACATTCAACAAAAACTAGCCGATTTTTTTCTTGCAATGACAGATTCTGGAAGACAACTAATAGTTGAGACACACAGTGAATATTTAATCACTCGCCTCAGACTCCGTGCCATGCAAGAGCCTTCAAATTGTGACAAATTCAATTTCATTTTTACCGAGCAAGAACATGAAGACTGGAATCCACTATCGGCTAAAAGCCCTTATACAGTTTACCGAGAAGTGAAACCATCCAAGGATGGGGAGTTGCCAGAATGGCCAGCAGGTTTCTTCGACCAGGTAACAACTGATGTCCAAGCTCTTCTAGATGAGATGATTAAGCGCGAAGATTCCCAGTAATTCGGTAATTACCAAGATCGCTAGTCCGCGAGTACGACTGATACCAAGATCGCTAGTTTCATCAGTAGGAGCTAGCGAGAACGAATACCAAGATCGCTAGTTTATTGGTTAGAGGATGATCCCCATACTAGTGAAAGGTTCAAATGGTTCAGTTACTAGCATTACCTGAGGTAGCACAGACTGTAGAAGTGCAGTCGCTACCTTTTGCTGTGGAATATTCTGCACAGCATTTTAGTTGTATTGCATGCTCAAGTGATGAATTTTCACTTAACGCACCAAAGTTTGTTTTTTCAAGTAATCAAGGAGTAGCAACCTTTGATTTACCTCCAATGAGTGGACGTGAATTAGCTTCGCTCTCATTATTCTTCTCAACAAGTGCAAGCTTTCCCTGCGCGGTAGTTTTCGACCACATCCCTGGCTTTCAGGTAACCGCCTCCGTTATGGACGGAACCAACGTAAATCTTCTTTTTCAGGCAGATCACGAAATTCTGCACTTCATGGGTCACGATGGCTCAGCAAATCTATTGTCAGTCTCATTAACTCTCAACCAACTTGATGTGTTGGCTGAAGAAGTACTTGCTAGCGCTTCGTCTTGTAATTAGTACTAATTCACAATCCATTCAGCAATCTCTCTACAACCATCACTATAGAATCGAGGTGAAAACTTATGTGGGACGAAACTCCATCATCTTGGCAACTACGAATGGCATTTCCTCAAGAGGCTAAAACTCTTGAAGACATTTTAGTTGCCGATTACATACAGTCATTGGGGCTTGTAAGCATCAAAATCGATACCCGTAAGGCTACCAACTTCCGTATCAAGCTCGAAGACAACTACGAGTTACTGCTTACACCAGTTGATAAAGGTGCTGAGGGTTATTCCGAGTGGTTCACATGGCATGTGCCAGCCCACGCACGCACGAATCCAAATTCTGCTGCACCAATGCCAGAACCATCAATCCGAGCACACATCCAGCTCTTTTATAGGGATGAAACAGGTCGATCACAGATTTACTCCTTCACAAATCACCACGAAAACGTTGAGACTCTTATCCGCTCAGCGCTAAGCAATATCCACCAAGACCTAGGCCTTAAGTTAAAACCAATACTCAGGAAGCGAAAGGGGTAGCGAGGTAAGGAATAAAACTGCTTCATCCATTGTTTTAAAAAGTACATATATCTCGTGCGATTCCTGCACAGCCCGATCAAAATTCCAAGTGACCCTCAAGTCTGGTGACCTTTACTTCTGTTCACACCATTTAAACAAGCATCGGTCCCAACTTGAGTCACTTGGAACGCAAATTAACCCATTAGAAAACTAACCTAAGGAAAACTATGTCAAATAACAACCAAGCTGCATTTTCAGCTTCCCTCGTGGAGGTGAAAACTGATTGCGTCATCACAAAAGACTTGAAAATCACTGGCCAACCGGCGCAACGGATCATTGAGGGGACCTTGCAAGGTGTTGCCCCTCTAGAAACCATTACAAAACTGTTGGAATTTGGGGCTATTGCCTTAGACGCCGTCCAGAGTGAATCGATGCGCAATCATCTTGAAGCAGCGACTGAAAACTTCGCTAAACTAGTAGGTAAAGAAGCTAATGAAAACTTTCCTCGGATTATTGAAGAAAAGACTCAAAAGTTTGTGGAAGGCATCCTTAAATTTCTTGATCCAAAACAAACAAATAGCCTCAATTCACAAATCGAAGTTGCCATGAGGGCCCTCAAAAAGGACATCACTGCACAGATTTCAGAGGACATGAAGCAGCAGAAGACCTCATTGGATGAGGGACTAAAGAATCTTGGATACCTCAAGAAAGCTTTTGATCAATCAACTCAAAAGGGCATTCCACATCAAGACTATGTCGGACAGGCATTAGAGCGGTTCGCCGGTACAGATATTGTTTCGGATTTATCTAGTGATAATTCAGGAACTTCGTATGCAAACGGCAAAAGTAAATCAGGAGATTATCGCGTCACTCTGGGTGAGACGTTTAATACCACTAATTCCATTAGCTTCTCAGTGGAAGCGAAAAATGCCAAACTCTCTGAACGCGCAGCTCTTAAGGAAATATCTGAAAACTGCGAAAACCGAGGAACTGATGTCGGAATTCTGGTCTTCGCAACAGTCGAACAAGCACCAACTCAAGGCCGATCGCTCAAAATATTTCCTGGCAATAAGATATTTGTTGTGTGTGATAACGAATCCGAGACAGCTCTATATACGGCTTATGTTTACGCACGGTATATGTCTAAGTTATTGAAGTCTTCTACGCAATTTGATGAAAGCACTCTCTCGCAGGCGATTGAGGAGATTGTGAAGCACTTGGATATCGAAGACTCAATCAATCGTGATGCCAAGTCGGCACGCAATGCTGTGGATCGTTTAGTGGCTACAGCGGTTTCGGCGAGAAGCAACGTACTCAAAGTCCTTACACAATTCGAACAACAAAAATAGAAGGTCTCAATTGCTCTCATCCTACGAAAGTCAAATCTGGGCGCTTATAAACTCGCGCCCAGATTTGACCGCAAGCAGCCAATCAATAAGTGCTTCTAAATCTATATTGAGGCCTGATGGATCAAAATTCATGACTTGATAGTAAATTTTCAGTTGGGGGAGAGTGCGAAATCAGAGTGAGTGATGGAATTTCTCATTAAGAGTTAGTTGGCATTAGTTTGAAATTGATTTCATACCTGTAAAACTCAACCGTATTGATCATTGAAATTGCATTTCGAAGCCTTAGGTCGTCATCAAGAGCAATAATGATTCCTCGAACAGATTCCCCGTTTACTGCAAGTTCATTCTTAACGAAGCCCATGTATCGCAGAATTTGCCCAACAACTACATCTGAGGCTCGTCCTTTCTTGAGCTCGATGATCAAATACTCCGTCTTGTCTTTACTGATTGCCAGAATGTCTATGGGACCAGTGTCTGATTGGTACTGCTGTGCAACAACTTCGCCTTCGTCAGTCAAAAGGTCGTACTTCTTGGATAGCTCCGTATTGCTCCAGTTGTAGATTAGAAAGTCTTCTAAGTGCTTTTCAATAGCGAAGGCAGAGGGATCTTCAATGTTTTTATCTTTAGTGAAGAGAATGTCTGCTGGCCGACTTTCGATGATTGCTTCGATTTCAGATTCAAATTTCGATATATCAATCAAAGTGTTAGTGCTCTTAATCGAGTTCTGCATCGATTCCGATAATTCACTTCTCGGAATTACAGTTGGGAACCACTCCACTTTACGTCGATGAGGAAGAATTTCATCAGGTACATATTCGTATTCTCCTGTGACTATGCCAGCCTTTAATTCCTTCGTACTCAGAGGGCTCAGGACGATATCTCCTACTTCAATCCACGACCCAAAATTTGAAAGTGAACCGGTGCAGAGACCTAGGCCTACCGGAGTCTTGTTGGGGTTGTACTTTATAAAAGCTTCTTTTAGAGAGTCTTTATGATCGGCCCAAGTTCCAACCATGTAAGGCTTGAGTGACTCGTTGAAACCGAAGTCAATTCCGACAAATCCGTGGTCGAGGCATTCTTGTGCATATTTACTACCTGCACCAAGCATCACTCTGAAATATTTTTTCAATTTATTCCCCGTTCACTATGGTTAACTATAGTGAAAGCTAGGTCTTTTAAATAGTGGAAGCGAAGATTCCAATTTCAGACTAGGGATGCGTCTTGTAAGGACCGGCGCAAACCTAACTAGCACAAGCTTTACAAGAAGTGCTGGGATCGCTCCCCTCGCCACTCAAGCAGCAGCCACCCATGGCGTACTTTTCAAAGTTGAAGAATTCAGCATCTTGCCTTCCCTAAAGAATTGTTCGCAGCGTGCAGGTCTGCCTGCATTCAGGACAGTCGCATTTTTTCAGATCCAGATACCCTCTAGGATTCATAGTCTGACGATAGCGCTGGGCAAGGACAGAACTGTTAGCGCTGGACCCTGAAGCCAAAGTTTCCTAGTGTTCACTGTTTGAAAAAGTGATTTACTAGCCACGGTTGACGTACAAGGCTCTCAAAACACTAACAGCAAAATCACAATAATCGGCTAATTTGTCAGAGGTCTTTACTAAGGTTCTTCCATGTCCAAATTAAAGTCTATTGACCTGTTTGCCGGTTGTGGCGGACTTTCTCTGGGGCTTGAACAAGCTGGTTTTGAAACCGTTTTTGTAAACGAACTTCATCCCGATGCAATGAAAACTTTCTTGCAAAATCGACCTAAATCAGCTTTAGCTGATACCAAAAATCATGTTTTGGATATAAAGTCACTAACAAAGAACAAAGAATCCCTGCAGAATTTTGGTAAGTACATCAGTGAAGAGCATGGTGAAATTGATTTAGTTTGTGGTGGCCCTCCATGTCAAGGTTATAGTGGCATAGGACACAGAAGAACCTTTGAGCTTGATAAGCGAGAAATGCCCACTAATCACTTGTATAAGGACATGGCGAAAGTTGTAACCACTGTCGCACCAAAAATGTTCTTATTCGAAAATGTTCGAGGACTGCTTAACTCAAGATGGACCCCGGAAGGTGAAAAGGGTGAGATCTGGAATGATGTTCAAAAAACATTTAAAAAAATTAGTGTCAAAGTAGGAAAACAGGAATTTCAATATCAAATCGGGTTTAAGTTGGTATTTGCCAAAGAATACGGAGTTCCGCAGAATAGACCCCGGATTCTCATGGTCGGCTTACGAGAAGACATAGATTTTGAATTCACAAACATTGACACCTCCCGCGGGCTTCTTCCGGAAGGTTTTGGGGATGCGCCAGATTTGAAGGATTTGTTTTCCGATCTAATTGATCCCAAATGGAGAGATAGAAAAGAGACTACTGTCTATCTAAAAGATCCAATTACGGAAATCCAAGAATCATTACGCACGATGCAAACTGGAAAAGTAATGATGAAAGGAGACTTACTCTCCGAGCAGGAGTATTCAAATCACTCAGATGCGGTAATTGCCAAGTTTCAATACATGATTGAACACGATTCGGAAATACCTGAAAGTATGCGAACGAAGAAATTTTCACAGAAAGTGCTTCCCAAAATTTGGGGAAAAAACGGGCCTTCAATAACCGCAACATCACTGCCCGATGATTATGTTCACTTTTCACAACCCAGAGTCTTAACAGTCAGAGAATGGGCTCGACTGCAAATGTTTCCAGACTGGTACCAATTCGCCGGAAAACGTACAACCGGTGGGAGAAGGCGAGCTGGAGATCCTGATGCAGGCGACTGGACTCGCGAAGTGCCTAAGTACACGCAAATTGGCAACGCGGTCCCTGTCGGATTAGCAAAGGAAGTCGGACTTCACTTCAAAAAGATTTTATAGTGTTGAATCGATCCGATACAGATATTAAGGCAGTAGTTTCTTACCTTGCCAAATACTCTATAGAAGGTGGTTATCTTGTTCCGACACAAACTGGGCTCGAGAAAAGCATTCTAGATGCGCACGAGAGTCTTCGAAAATTCTTTAAGCAGAATAGTTATCATGATTACGCCATGCAAGGACAAGGCGGAGAAAATAAAGTTGTAAAACAAGCGTTCATTTTGAGTGAATCTGGATGGATTGAGACTTCCGTGTCAATGTATCGACCATCAACAAAGGCAGGAGATCCGCGTATTTGGATTTCAGGTTTGAACAGATTTGCAAATGCTTGGAACTTAGTAGTTTTGTTTTTACATGAAGGATCACTTTATGTTTTTAATGTTAGCAATCCATCGATTCAGAAACAAATCACAGATGATCAATCAGTTCTAAGCACTCTTTTGAAGGCGGCAGGAAACAGAACAAGCCGTTATGAAGCAGAACTTCTTGGCCTACTGAAGGAAATCAGTGAAAAAGGGTTTATTCCCTCCACAACTAATGCAGATAGCGGCGTAGGGGACACTCTTGAGGCACTTCTAGGTATCCGAAGAAATTCAAACCGAGCTCCGGACTACAAAGGTATCGAAATTAAATCATCTAGACTTAATTCACGAACTGGCCGACAAGAAAATCGAAGTACTCTATTTTCAAAGATACCAAATTGGGAAATAAGTAGATTAAAGTCTGCACGCGAGATCTTGGATAATTACGGTTATATATCCTCAAGCTCTGGAAGGCCTGCTCTGCAGGTGACACTAAAGCACATACCAAATGCTCAAGGTCTATATCTAGCATTTAATGATGTTGACTCAAAAATACAAAGTCTATTTCGTCATGGAGAACGCTCAGAAGAAGTTGTGGCATGGAAAGTTGATGAACTCGAAAATTCGCTCCGAGAAAAACATAAGAATACCTTTTGGGTAAAGGCCAAAACGACTGAGATTCATGGGTCAGAGCACTTTCATTATGTTCAAGTGGTTGCAACCTCAACACCATTAGTCAGTAATTTCTCTCAGTTAGTGGATTTGGGTTCAATTCAGATGGACTACACAATTTCAGAGAAGGTAAAACCAGATGGAGGGCTTAAAGTGAGAGACCATGGGTATTTGTGGAAAATTGCTCCTGAGGACATCGAACTCTTGTTCCCTCCCCCTAAAGTTTTTGATTTATTGGCCATTTAAGAATTAACTCTTGACTCAATAAACACTCTCCCTATCCCTCTCCAATATCCCGTACTCCATCATGTGTCTGCGTAGTGCAGATGTGTCTTGGTGGTACTTGGTAAGGATGAGGTTGAGTAGCTTCTCTGGATGATTGCCATCAGGGGATGGCTCAGAGGTGGTGTGTTTGGCCAAAGCCATTTTGGGCCATGAGCCGAGGGCCTCAGATACGCTCTATCCATGCTCGCCTACCTAGCTACCAAAGACCAATTCCTCTTGGATGCCCCTGCAATCGAAGACAAGGTAAAAAACGAGGTAAAGCGCAAACTCGGACATAACGTTGGTGACTCCGAGTACGCATCCTGGCGAAACTCTTTAGGCAATGCCATGTTTCACGCGATGAATACTTCTGAGATTCCCGGCGATGCTGGCGTGGCAATCGAATACCGCGTAAATGGAAGAGCGTTTCGAATCGACTTTATGTTGTCTGGCAAGAACTCTGTTGGCAAAGAGTCACTCGTCATTATTGAATTGAAACAGTGGACAGACATTCAGTTTTCAGATCTGTCAGAACACGTTCGCACCTTTCTCGGTGGAGGTTTAAGAGATACACCACATCCTTCTTATCAGGCTTGGAGCTACTTAAGTCACCTAAAAATGTATAACGAGTACATATACGACACAGAGGTAGCAGTTAATGCCTGCGCATACCTACACAATTGTGAAGATTCCTCGGTCGTTAGCTCATCAAGGTATGAAGAGAAGTTAAAGGAAGTACCCGTGTACATCAAAGGACAGAGCGATCAACTGCGGTCCATGATTAACGCCAATATTTCTGTAGGTACTGGCACTGACCTCTTAGAGCGAATCGATGCCGCAGTGATCCGTCCATCGCAACAGTTGGCAGATTCGGTTGGATCGATGCTAAAAGGCCATGAAGAGTTTGTATTGCTTGATGAGCAAAAGACGGTACTCGAAAAGATTGTTAATGCATCCAATGAATCGTTAACCGGACAAAAGCGCGTACTCATAATCAACGGTGGGCCCGGTACAGGTAAATCTGTTATTTCGATCAATGCGCTAGCGCGCTTAACAAGTCAGCGACTAAATGTTAAGTATGTGACACCAAATGCTGCTCCTCGCGCAGTCTTTGAGGCAAAGTTAAAGAAGATATTTGGAAAGGCAGATATACGAACTCTGTTTAGCGGTTCTGGCTCGTTCACGGAAACTGAGAAATCTAGTTTCGATACTTTAATTGTTGACGAAGCTCATCGCTTAAAGATGAAATCAGGCATGTTCAAGAACTTGGGGGAGAACCAAGTAAAGGAGATCATCAAGACGGCAAAAACTTCTGTTTTCTTCATCGACGAGGCGCAAAAGGTGACCTGGTCAGATGTGGGCGAGATATCAATGATTGAGGAGCAGGCGAAGCTAGCAGGCGCAATTGTTGAGCGCTTAGAACTTACTTCACAATTTCGTTGTAGTGGGTCCGATGATTACATGGCTTGGCTAGATGAGACCTTAGGAGTTGGTCCAGGCTCAACACACTATTTCTCCCCTGAGAAGTTTGATTTCCAGATATTTGACAGTCCACTTGAAATGCACAACAAGATTAAAGAGAAGAACAAGGTCAATAACAAAAGTCGCGTTGTTGCTGGTTATTGCTGGGATTGGATCAGTCAGAAGCGGCCAGATTTGAAAGATATAACGATTGATCCTTTTGGTTACAAGGCAACCTGGAATCTGACATCAGATGGAAGTGAATGGATTATCAGCCCGAAATCAGTTGAAGAAGTTGGCTGTATTCACACCTGCCAGGGACTGGAAGTCGACTATGTGGGAGTGATTGTGGGTCGAGACTTGATAGCCATTGATGGGATTTTAAAGACTGATCCATCTGCACGTGCCAAGACCGATGCCTCACTAAAGGGATATAAGAAGGAGCTTAAGGAAGACCCAATTAGCGCTGAACTCAAGGCTGATGAGTTGATTAGAAATACTTATAGGACTTTAATGAGCCGAGGCATGAAAGGTTGCTACGTTTACTTTGTAGACGAGGCCACTTCAGATTACTTTAAGAGCAAACTTCCAAAGTAGGGGATGAAATGAACGAGATCCAGAATCTAGCAGCCGAGATTAAAAAGTTCGCCGATGCTCGTGATTGGGAGCAGTTCCACACACCTAAGAACCTATCTATGGCAGTTGCGGGAGAAGCGGGGGAGTTAGTTGCAGAGTTTCAGTGGCTAACAGCAGAACAATCAACCCGTTCGAATATGTCCCAAGAGAAACTAAAAGATGTTGAATTAGAGATAGCTGACGTTGCCATTTACTTGATTCGCTTGGCGGATGTGCTCAGTGTTGATATTTCAGAGGTTGTGAGAAAAAAGTTAGCAATCAACGAATCTCGCTTTTAGAAACCCAATAAACACACTCCCCACCCCCTTATCAATCGAACACCCTACCCATGTCAGTCCCCACTGCTAACCTGCAATATATGGATGGCTTGTAGGGGCACAGGCGACCAAAGATTTAGCCGTAACAAGACGGCAAAAGTAAGAATAGATCGGACATATACATATGACAGCACCAAAGACATACCTCACTGAAAGATTTCACAAAGCGATGGCTTATGCCACCGAGCTCCATAAGGATCAAACTCGCAAGAGCACAACGATTACCTACATTAGCCATCCCTTTGGTGTGGCTTCACTGGTGCTGGAA